>JAESFU010000084.1_pt1 | contig 195586 bp, 184 predicted proteins | sample 9269461 | NCBI WGS metagenome assembly JAESFU01 (sample SAMN14502556, study PRJNA617107) | algae metagenome | isolation source: Stenomitos rutilans HA7619-LM2 and co-occurring heterotrophs from cave walls | place: USA: Waikapalae cave, Hawaii | collected 2009-07-28 | reverse complement strand
CTTCTCCGCGGGCTCCCACTTGCTGGCATCGGCGGTCACGAGCTCGGCCGACAGGCCGGCGCGCGCGAGGTTTTCACCCAGCCGTGTCATGCGGCGGGCCGAGATGTCGACGGCCGTCACCTGGGCACCGGCGGCGCAGAGCTGCATCGTCTTGCCGCCCGGGGCGGCGCAGAGATCGGCGACGCGCTTGTCGGTGACGTCGCCCAGCAGCCGCGCAGGGACTGCGGCGGCGGCGTCCTGCACCCACCAGGTTCCCTCGGCGAAGCCCGGCAGCTCGGCAATGTGGCCGCCGCCCCTGCGCCGCAGCGTGCCGGTCGGCAGCTTCTCGGCCTCGAGTTGGCCCGCCCAGAAATCGGCATCCCGGCGGACGGTGAGGTCGAGCGGCGCCTCGGTCAGATGGGCGGAGGCGATGGCGCGCGTCGCATCCTCGCCATAGGCGTGGATCCAGCTCTCCCACAGCCAGCGCGGCGTATTGAGACGCGCCGGGTCGCGATCCACCAGCAGGGCGTCGCCGTCGCGCGAGATGCGGCGCAGCACGGCATTGGTCAGGCCCTTCAGGTGATGCAGGCCGGCCTCCTCGACCAGGCGCACCGACGTATCGACCGCCGCGTGCGGCGGCGTACCGAGGAACATCAACTGGGCGGCGCCCAGGCGCAGGACCTGGCGGCCGACCGCGTTGGCGCCCTCCAGCGGCTTGGTGATCAGGCCCGACAGCACGCCCTCGATCTCGCCGAGATGGCGCAGGGTGGTGGCCAGCAGCAGGCGCACGAAGGCGCGGTCGCGCGGGTCGAGGGCGGTGAAGCCGCGATGCTGGGTGAGCGCGTCGTCGAGCGGCTGTCCCTTGTCGAGACAGGCCATCATCACATCGACTGCGGCGCGGCGGGAAGCGAGTGTGGTCGTATCCATTGTGCCGCGCTATAGCCGCCGCGCGCGCCGTTGTCATCGCCGCCCTGTCTGGGCAGGGTGCCGCCCGAAAGGATTCCTGCATGAAGAGCGTGAGTTCCTACTTCGCCGACTGGTGGCGGCTGGTCGTCCCGTATTTCCGCTCGGAGGAGCGCTGGATCGCCATTGTCCTGCTTGTGGGCGCGATCGGGCTCACCCTGGCGAGCGTAGTGGTCAATGTCGCCTTCAGCGAATGGAACCGGCGCTTCTACGACAGCCTGCAGAACAAGGATGAGGCCGCGTTCTGGACCGAGATGATCAATTTCGGCTGGATCGCGGCACTGGCCATCGCTTTCGGCGTCGCGCGGGGGCTGGTCAGTCCCTACCTGCGCCTTAGGTGGCGGCGGTGGCTGACCGGCCATTACCTCTCGCATTGGCTGGATGGCCGCGGCTATTACCGCATCGAGCTTGAGCGCAAGGTCGACAATGCCGACCAGCGCATCTCCGAGGACTTGCGGCTGCTCGGTTTCTACACGATGACCCTGCTGCTGGGCCTGATCAGCGCGGTGGCGACGCTCGTGTCGTTCCTGTTCATCCTGTGGCAGCTCTCGGGCCCGATCTCGCTGTCGTTCATCGGCCTCGATGTCGTGATCCCGGGCTACATGGTCTGGGCGGCATTGATCTACGCCTTCCTCGGCACGTGGCTGGCCAATCTGGTCGGCCGCCGGCTGATCCCGCTCAACTTCCTGCAGCAGCGCTACGAGGCGAACTTCCGCTTCGGCCTGATGCGCGTGCGCGAGAATGCCGAGGGCATCGCACTCTATCGCGGCGAGCCGCGCGAGAACGAGGTGCTCGAGGAAAAGTTCACCGACGTGTTCAACAACGCCTGGCGTGTTCTGGTAACCGAGACGCAGCTCATCTTCTATCAGATCGGCTATGGGCAGCTCGCGATCATCTTCCCTTACTTGGTGACGGCGCCGCGCTTCTTCACCGGCGCCATCACCCTGGGTGTCGTCATGCAGACGGCGCAGGCCTTCGGGCAGGTGCAGACGGCGCTGTCCTTCTTCATCGACAACTACACCAACGTGGCCGAGCTGCGCGCGGTGATGGATCGTTTGAAGGGCCTGCAGACGGCCATCGAGGAGAAACCGGCGGAGCAGATCACGGTCAGCGCCGAGTCCGGTCGCTCCGATGTCGGCATCAGCGGCGTCGATCTCGCGCTTCCCAATGGCCAGACCTTGCTCAAGGACCTGAACCTTACCCTGCCCAAGGGGGCGTGGACGTTGATCTCCGGCTCGAGCGGCTCGGGCAAGAGCACGCTGTTCCGGGCGCTGGCCGGCATCTGGCCGTTCGGGCACGGGCGGGTGCTGATCCCGGCCGGCGCGCGCGTGCTGTTCCTGCCGCAGAAGCCCTACATCCCGATCGCGACCCTGCGCGACGCGGTGAAGTACCCCGACGAGAACTCGAAAGCCACGGATGCGGATGTCGTGCAGGCGCTGGAGGCGGCGCGGCTCGGCCATCTCGCCAGCCGCCTCGACGAGGAGGCGCACTGGAGCAACATCCTGTCGGGCGGCGAACAGCAGCGGCTGGCCATCGCGCGGGCGCTGGTCTTCAAGCCGGACTGGCTGTTCCTCGACGAGGCCACGGCCTCGCTCGACGAGGCCAACGAGGCGGCGGTCTACGGCGTGCTGAAGGAGAAGCTGCCGCAGGCGACGGTCGTTTCGATCGGCCACCGGCCGTCATTGCGCCAGTGGCACGCGACGCATCTCTCGCTGAAGCGGACGCCGGGCGAGACGGGGACGCTAAACGTCGTGACCTGACGAACGCTCGATCGTGAGGCCGGGCACGCGCTCCAGGGCGCGGACGGCCTCGTCGATCGAACGCGACTTCCAGGCGTCGCGGGCCCACCAGCCGCCGATGTCGATGGAGGAGAAGCCGCCGCCACGCGCCGGCTCGACGCTGGCGACCCGCACCAGCGAGGTCTCCGGTTGGCCGAGCACGATCGTGCAGGCGGTTGTCGAGAGATGCCATCGCTGGCCCGCCGCATCGCTCCATAGCGCGAAGCCCTTGTCGCCGAGCGGGTGCGCAATCGAGCGCGGCGTATCCAGCAATTCCGGCCAGTGCAGGCAGCGGTTGGCGATGCGTCGCGGATCGTCGACATCGCTCGCCCGCACGTCATAGCCGACGGTGAAGGTGTCGATCCTGCCGGGCGATTGCGCCGCGCGCGCCACCTCGTCGTTGGCCGCGTGCCACTCCTTGATCCATGGCGCGGCGGCGGCTTCGAGATTGCTCCAACTGAGAAAGAGCAAGCCGGCACTGTCGCCGAATTCGGTGGCGCGCGGCGCGCCGTAGAGCGAGAGGCCGATCGAAATGCCGTCGGCAGTTTCCCAGGTGGCATACAGCACGACGTGATCGGAAGAGCCTGCATAGGGGGAAAGGTCGTCGCGATCGATCGTCTGTGGGGCGCCGAGGCGGATCACGAGCTGGGCGAACAGGTCCTTGGAGGGCTTGGCTGCGGCGGCCAACTCATAGGCAACGGTCAGGACCGGCCGGTCGGACCGCGGCGACGACGGTTCGGCCGAGCAGGTGGCGAAGCCGCAGGCCTCGGCGCAGGGCAGGGTGCGGCGGGCATAGCCCATGCCCTCGAAGTCCTGGATCACGGCATCGAAGCGCGTGCCCCAGGGAAAGAAGCCAGCCTCGCCGAGGCGGAAGCCTGTCGCGGTGTCGTCCATGCGCAGAGCCTACGCGATTCCCGGTCGTGCCAGTGGAGAAAGAGAACTTGCCTTGCAGGAAAGTCCGGCCTATGCGGGAAGCATGAGCAAATCAGCCGATCGCATCGCTGAGACCACGCGCGATATCGGCCGCCGCCTGCGCGCCGCGCGGACCGGCGCCGGCCTGACGCTGGCGCACGTGGCCGGCCGGGCCGGTGTATCGGAAGGGTTTTTGTCGAAGCTCGAGCGCGGTCAGGCGGCAGCCTCGATTGCCAATCTGATCCAGCTCGCCGACGTGTTGGGTCTTGGCCTGCACGAGCTGTTCCCCAACCAAGGGGCGCCGGCCAAGACGAAGGTCGCGGTGCACCGGGCTGGCGAGGGTGGGCTGCAGGAAGCGGCAGCCACGGGCTATCGCTGGCGCCATCTCGGCGGCGGCGCGCCGCTCGACCGCATGGAGGTCTTCCATCTCGTCTTCCCGCGCGCCAAGGGCATGGAGGCGACCGTATCCCATCCCGGGCAGGAGCACTGCTACGTGATCTCGGGTGAGGTGCTGTTCCATGTCGGCGACGCGCAGTACCGGCTGAAGGCCGGCGACGGCATCCTGATCGATTCGCAGCAGCCGCATCGCGCCGAGAATGCCGGGCGCGGGCAGGCGCAGGTGCTGATGTCGGTGGCAAAGCCCGCCGACGCGGCCGACGTGCCGGACTGGTGGCATCTCTCGTCAATGAAGGAGGAAAGCAAGCCATGAGCAAGCATGTTCCCGACACGGCGGCGGCCAATGCGGCCCTGGACACCACGCGCGAAGCCTCGCGGCGCGATCACAAGCCCTACCAGGTGCGCCATCTCGACGAGATCGAGTGGGAGACGATCCGCTGGCCGGGCGAGACCGGCAAGATGCTGTTCCATCCGCGGCCCGAGGATCCGACGCAGCCGAACGCCGGCATCCTGCGGCTGGAGCCGGGTGCCTATCACCCCGAGCATTATCACGGCTTCGCGCAGGTCTGGCTGGTCCTGAAGGGCGACTTCACGATCGACGGCCGCGCCTGTCCGGCGGGCACGATGCTCTATCACCCCGACCCGCATTTCGAGGGCGAGTTCAAGACCGAGACCGGCGGCGAGATCCTGATCGTGCAGTATCCGGGCCCGACGACCGGCGAACGGCCGATCTATGCCGGCCGCTTCAACATGGAAAAGCGCAAGTCGGTCGCCGAGGAACGGGTCGACCTTTAGAATCAAAAGAGCGCGCCCCATCAGGGACGCGCTCCTTCCTAACTTCTGGCGCGCAGACTAACGCAGGCTCGCGTTGATCTTGTCGAGCGCCGAGGTGCCGGGGCAGAGCTCCGGGGCGTTCAGCGTGTTCAGCGGCACGTCGACCGTGTTCAGGTTGGCGTGCAGGTCGCTCGGCGTCGGGTCGACGTAGAGCAGGCCGGTCACGACCTCGCCGGCGTGCATGCCTTCCTGGATGCGCTTCATCGCCGCCACCTTGTCGGACGGATCGTACTCTTCGCCCAGCTTGCGCAGGCGCAGCAGCGAGCCGTCATGCTGCTGCACGGTGGTCATCGTGCCGGGCTCGTAGGCGGTGGTGATCTCCTCCCGGCCCTCGATGAAGTCGATGCGGTTCAGCGCCTCGTTGTGCTCCCGCACATAGTCGTAGCTCTTGGTTGAGCCGGCATGGTTGTTGAAGGCCACGCACGGGCTGATGACGTCGAGGAAGGCCGCGCCCTTGTGCGACATCGCCGCCTTGATGAGCGGTACGAGCTGATGCTTGTCGCCTGAGAAGGAGCGGCCGACGAAAGTGGCACCCATCAGGATGGCGAGCGACACCATGTCAATCGAGGAGTCGGGATTGGAGACGCCCTTCTTGCTGATCGAGCCCTTGTCGGCGGTGGCGGAGAACTGGCCCTTGGTGAGGCCGTACACGCCGTTGTTCATGACGATGTAGGTCATGTTCACGCCGCGGCGCATGACGTGGGCGAACTGGCCGAGGCCGATCGAGGCGGAATCGCCGTCGCCCGACACGCCCATGTAGATCAGGTCCTTGTTGGCGAGGTTGGCGCCAGTCATCACCGACGGCATGCGGCCGTGCACGGTGTTGAAGCCGTGGCTCGCGCCCACGAAGTAGGTGGGCGCCTTGGACGAGCAGCCGATGCCCGAGAGCTTGGCGACCTGGTGCGGCAGGATGTCGAGCTCGTAGCAGGCCTGGATGATCGCGGCGCTGATCGAATCGTGGCCGCAGCCGGCGCACAGTGTCGAGACGGCGCCCTCGTAGTCGCGGCGGGTGTAGCCCGCCTTGTTCTTGACCAGCGACGGATGATGGAGACGGGGCTTGGCGATGTAGGTCATGACGCGGCCTTGTCGAACGAGACAACCTTGAACTGACCGAGCTTCGTGGCGATGTCGGTCGCGATGAAGCGCGCCGTGATCGGCGTGCCGTCATAGTGCAGGACGGGCACGATCTTGCGCGCGTCGAGCGTGTATTCGCTGAGCAGCATGGTGCGCAGCTGCGCGTCGCGGTTCTGCTCGACGACGAAGACTCGGTCGTGCTCGTGGATGAAGTCCTCGACGCTTTGCGCGAAGGGGAAGGATCGCACACGCAACGCGTTGACGTGATGGCCGTCGGCCTCGAGATGGTCGAGCGCCTCGTCCATCGCCGGGCTGGTCGAGCCGAAGTAGATCACGCCGAAGCGGGTTGGCTTCGGCGAGGAATAGCGCAGCGGCTGCGGCGCGATCTTCTTCGCGGTGTCCCACTTCTTCTGCAGCCGCTCCATGTTGCGCACATAGACCGGGCCCTCTTCCGAATAGCGCGCGAACTCGTCCTTGGTCGTGCCGCGCGTGAAGTAGGAGCCCTTCGTCGGATGTGTGCCGGGATAGGTGCGGAACGGGATGCCGTCGCCGTCGACGTCGAGATAGCGGCCGAAGGTCTTGCCCGCGTCGAGATCCTCGGCGGTCATCACCTTGCCGCGGTCGAGGACGCGGTTCTCGTCCCAGGCGAACGGCTTGCACAGGCGATGGTTCATGCCGATGTCGAGGTCGGTCATGACGAAGATCGGCGTCTGCAGCCGGTCGGCGAGGTCGAGCGCGTCGGCCGTGAACTCGAAGCACTCGCGCGGATCCTCGGGGAACAGCAGCACGTGCTTGGTGTCGCCGTTGGAGGCGTAGGCGCAGCCCAGCAGGTCCGACTGCTGCGTGCGCGTCGGCATGCCGGTCGAAGGACCGCCACGCTGCACGTTCACCAGCACCGCCGGGACCTCGGCGAAGTAGGCGAGGCCGATGAACTCGGTCATCAGCGAGATGCCGGGGCCGGAGGTCGCGGTGAAGGAGCGCGCGCCGTTCCAGGCGGCGCCGATCACCATGCCGATCGAGGCGAGCTCGTCCTCGGCCTGCACGATCGCGTACTTGGCCTTGCCGGTCTCCTTGTCGTGCCGGAACTTCTTGCAATGGGCCTGGAAGGCCTCGGCCAGCGACGACGACGGCGTGATCGGATACCAGGCGCAGACCGTGGCGCCGCCATAGACGGCGCCGAGCGCCGCGGCGCTGTTGCCCTCGACGAAGATGCGGTCGCCGACATTGTCGGCATGCCGGACCTTCAGCTTCACCAGGTCGGGATCGACATGCTGCTTCACCCAGTCACGGCCGAGGTTCATCGCCTTGACGTTGGAGTCGATCAGCTTTTCCTTGCCCTTGAACTGTTCGCTGAACAGCCGCTGGATCTGCTTCTCGTCGATGTCGAGCAGTATCGAGAGCGCGCCGACATAGATGATGTTCTTGAACAGCTGGCGCTGGCGGGCGTCGGTGTAGGTGGCGTTGGTGATCGCCGTGAGCGGCACGCCGATCACATTGATGTCCTCGCGGAACATCGACGACGGCATGGGCTTGGTCGAATCGTAGAACAGGTAGCCGCCGGGCGTGATCTCCTTCACGTCCTCGGCCCAGGTCTGCGGATTCATGGCGACCATCATGTCGACGCCGCCGCGACGGCCGAGATAACCCTTCTCGGTGACGCGCACCTCGTACCAGGTCGGCAGACCCTGGATGTTCGACGGGAAGATGTTGCGCGGGCTGACGGGCACGCCCATGCGCAGGATCGACCGGGCAAAGAGTTCGTTGGCCGAGGCCGATCCGGATCCGTTGACGTTCGCGAACTTGACGACGAAGTCGTTAACGGCGGCTATTGCTTGTGGCATGCGTGCCCCGCGTGAGTCATTTCGGTGTAGTACTTGCGCATGTCCCATGCGCCCGTCGGGCAACGCTCGGCGCACAACCCGCAATGCAGGCAGACGTCCTCGTCCTTGACCATGACCCTCTGGGTCTTGAGCCCATCGCCGATATAGAGGTCCTGCGTCGGGTTCATCGCCGGCGCCGTCAGATGATGGCGCAACTCCTTCTCCTCGGCATTCGGGGTGAAGGTGATGCAGTCCATCGGGCAGATGTCGACGCAGGCATCGCACTCGATGCAGAGCTGGCCGCTGAACACCGTCTGGACGTCGCAGTTCAGGCAGCGCTGCGCCTCCTTGAAGGCGAGCTGCGGATCGAAGCCCAGCTCGACCTCGGCCATGATGTCCTTCAGCGCCTCCTGCTTGGGGCGATGCGGAACCTTGAACCGATGGTCGATGGTGGGCGCGTTGTCGTAGCTCCACTCGTGGATGCCCATCTTCTGGCTGGCGATGTTCACGCCGGGGGCGGGGCGCTCCTCGGGGTTCTCGCCGATCAGCATCTTGTGGATGGAGATCGCGGCCTCATGGCCGTGCGCGGCCGCCCAGATGATGTTCTTCGGGCCGAACGCCGCGTCGCCGCCGAAGAACACCTTCGGATGCGTGCTGGCGAAGGTCTTCTCGTTCAGCTGGGGCAGGCCCCACTTGTCGAACTCGATGCCGGCGTCCTTCTCGATCCACGGGAAGGCGTTCTCCTGGCCGATCGCGACCAGGACGTCGTCGCACGCGTGGAACTCGTCGGGCTCGCCCGACGGGACCAGCGAGCGGCGGCCCTTGTCGTCGTACTTGGCGACCACCTTCTCGAACAGCACGCCCTGGATCTTGCCGCCCTCGTGGCGGACTTCCTTCGGGACGAGCATGTTGAGGATGGGAATGTCCTCGCCGATCGCGTCTTCCTTCTCCCACGGCGACGCCTTCATCTCGTCGAAGCCGGAGCGGACGATCACCTTCACGTCGTCGCCGCCGAGGCGGCGGGCGGTGCGGCAGCAGTCCATCGCGGTATTGCCGCCGCCCAGCACGATCACGCGCTTGCCGACCTTGCTGATGTGACCGAACGAGACCGACGACAGCCAGTCGAGGCCGATATGGATGTTGGCGGCGGCTTCCTTGCGGCCGGGCACGTCGAGGTCGCGGCCGCGCGGTGCGCCGGATCCGACGAACACCGCGTCGTAGCCTTCGGCCAGCACCGACTTCAGCGAATCGACGCGCTGGTGGCGGAATTCGACGTTGCCGATGCCGGTGATGTAGCCGACCTCCTGGTCGATGACCGACTCAGGAAGGCGGAAGTGCGGGATCTGCGTGCGGATGAAGCCGCCGAGCTTCGGATCCTGGTCGTAGATCGTGATCTCGTAGCCCAGCACCGCGAGGTCGCGCGCGACGGTGAGAGAGGACGGGCCGCCGCCGATGCAGGCGACGCGCTTGCCGTTCTTCTCCGGCGCCTTGGGCATGCGGGCGTCGATGTCCTCGTCGTCCTTATAGTCGGCGGCGACGCGCTTCAGGCGGCAGATCGCGACCGGCTCCTTCTTGCCCTTCACCAGATTTTCGTCCTCGACGCGGCTGCGGCGGCACGCCGGCTCGCAGGGGCGGTCGCAGGTGCGGCCGAGGATTCCCGGGAAGACGTTGGACTTCCAGTTGATCATGTACGCGTCGGAATAGCGTCCGTGCGCGATCAACCGGATGTATTCGGGGACTGGGGTGTGGGCAGGACATGCCCACTGGCAATCGACGACTTTATGAAAGTAGTCGGGATTGGCGATGTCGGTCGGCTTCAACATAAACTCCAAGCGGCGGCGGGGAGCAGCGACACACTCCGGTAAACGACGATTTAGATTACCCTAAAAGGGCGCGCATTGGGGGATTATTACCGTCCAGCGTCAAGGGCTAACCATTTGCAACTGCGTGCAAAATCCCCTCACAGCGCACAGGGCTTTTAGCGGGCTGGTCGATAGGCGCTGGGTGACACGCCCGACGCCCTGCGGAACATCGCACTGAAGGCGCTGACGCTCTCGTAGCCCAGGTCGAGGGCGACATCGGTGACAGCCTGGCCGCCGCTCAACCGGCCCATGGCTTCCAGCACGCGCGCCTGCTGGCGCCAGGCGCCGAAGGTCAGGCCGGTCTCTGCCACGAACAGGCGGGCGAGAGTGCGGGGGCTGGCATTGGCCCAGCCCGCCCAGTCTTCCAGGGTGCGCTGGTCGCCGGGTGCAGCCAGCAGCGCCGAGCACAGGCGTTGCAGGCGCTTGTCGCGGGGCATCGGCAATTGCAGCGGCAGCGACGGTTCGTGGTGCAGCTCGTCGAGGATCAGTGCCTCGACATGGCCGGCCGCGCCGCGCTCGTCGTAATGCACCGGCATCTCGGTCGCCCGCACGATCAGCTCGCGCAGCAGGGGAGAGATGTGCAGCACCCGGCAGACCTCGGGCATGCCTTCGGCCGCGTCCTGGCGCAGATAAAGCGTGCGCATGGTCACGTCGCCCGACATCACGATGGAATGGCGCACGCCCGGCGGCATCCAGAGCGCCCGCTGCGGCGGCACCACCCAGACGGCCTCCTCGGTGGAAATGCGCATCGTGCCGGCCGTCGCGTAGATCAGCTGGGCGCGGCGGTGGCGGTGCGGTGCGATCTCGAACCCGTCGGCGAAGTCCTTGGGCATGGCCGCCACGGCCCGCGGCACCCGCTGGTAGTCCTCCGGGTTCGTCGAGCGCGGATCGGCTTGGCGGTTTTGCGACATTGGTTGGCAATCTAGCGCAAGACAGACAGGCAGGCCACGCCTAGGCTGGGCTCCTCTGGAGGAACCAACAAGATGAGCCACGGCAGTCCCACCTCGATCCTGCTCAATATCGGCCACGCAATGGATCACTGGATCCTGGTGGTCTTCGCCTATTCCTGGGGCGTCATCGCCGGCGTCTGGGGCGTCGAGTGGACCGAGCTCACGCCCTTCAACTACGGCGCGCTCTTCATGTTCGGCGCCGGCTCGATCGTGAGCGGCCGCCTCGGCGACCATTGGGGACGCTGGATCATGATGGTGATCTTCTTCGTCGGCATGGGCGTCTCGGCGCTGATCATCGCGCTCTGCACCAACAAGTGGCAGATCGGCGCGGCGCTGACCCTGATGGGCGCCTTCGCCTCGATCTATCACCCGGTCGGCATCCCGATGCTGGTCCAGAAGGCCAAGAACCCCGGCTTCACGATCGGCGTGAACGGTCTCGCCGGCAACATGGGCATCGCCATCGCCGCCGGCCTCTCGGTCTACATCGCCCAGCGCTTCGGCTGGCAGGCCGCATTCATCATCCCGGGCGTGATCTGCCTGATCTGCGCTGCGGCCTTCGTCCTGCTGGTGCCGCGGGAGGAAGAGGCGCCGGCCAAGCGCAAGGCCAAGATGCTCGACCTGCCGCCGTCGGTCATGGCGCGCGTCTTCGGCATCATGACCTTCACCGCGGTGACCGGCAGCATCATCTTCAACTTCACGACCAACGGAAACGGCGAGCTGCTGGCCAACCGCGCCAAGAACATCGCGGAGAATCCCGCGATGCTGGCCACGATGCTGTTCATCATCTTCTCGCTGGCCTCGCTGGCGCAGCTCGTGGTCGGCAAGCTGATCGACCGCTATCCGCTGAAGAACATCTACCTGCCGATCGTGCTGCTGCAGGTGCCGCTGTTCCTGATCGCCTCACAGGTCGAGGGCTGGGCGCTGTTCATCACGGCCATCGCCTTCATGCTGCTGGTGTTCGGCGCCATTCCGTTCACCGACGCCATGATCGTGCGCTACATCGACGACCGCATGCGCAGCCGGGTCACCGGCGTGCGCCTGGCGATCGGATTCGGCGTCAGCTCCTTCGTCGTGGCCCTGATCGGCCCGCTGGTGAAGGATGCGGGCTTCCCCGTGCTGCTCTCTGTGCTGGCGGGCGTGGCCTTCTGCTCGTTCCTGGCCCTGTCGCTGCTGCCCAGCGAGAAGGACGTGCACACCATCGCGGCGGCGCCCAAGCCCGCCGAATAGCCGCCTACGCTGCAATAATCGACGGCCGCGCCTGATTGCGCGGCCGTCGCGCGTTTGCGATCCTGCACCCCAAGAAAACAAGGCGAGGGTGGGATCATGCTCAAGAGACGTGCCGTGCTGGCGGGTACCGCCGGCTGGACGATCGTTGGGGCTTCGGCCGTGCGGGCGCAGACCTGGCCCAGCCAGCCGATCAAGATCGTCGTGCCCTATATTCCCGGTGGCGCCACCGATACCGCAGGCCGCATCGTTGCCGAAAAGATGGGCGCGCTGCTCGGTCAACAGGTGATCGTCGAGAACAGGGGCGGCGGCAATACCATCATCGGTATGGAGCTGGTGGCCAAGTCCAAGCCCGACGGCCACACGCTGCTGCTCGGCACGACGACCCTGGCGACCAACGCCGCCCTTGGGCTCAAGCAGCCCTACGATCCGCTGAAGGACTTCCAGCCGATCTCCACGGTGGCGGACATCCCCGACATGGTCGCCGTCAACAAGAACGTGCCGGTGCGCAATTTCGCCGAGTTCGTCGAGTGGGTGAACAAGCAGCCCGAGAAGGTGCGCTACGGCACGTCGGGTGTCGGCAACCAGCCGCATCTGTGGGGTGAACTGTTCCGCGCCCGCACCGGGCTCAAAATGGAGAATGTCGCGTACAAAGGCGTGGCAGACACGCTGCGTGACGTGATGGGCGGACATGTTCCGGTGATCATCGACGTCGTGTTGCCGACCGGTAACCACGTCGCGGCGGGCCGCATGACCGGCATTGTCGTCGCCTCGGCGCAGCGCTCCGCGATCTGCCCGGATGTTCCGACGGTGGCCGAGATCGGCATGAAGGACATGGAGAGCGCGGTGTTCTATGGCGTGGTGGCGCCGGCCGGCGTGCCGCGGCCGATCGTCGACCGGCTGAACGGACTGGTGCAGCAGATCATCAAAGATCCCGAGGTCATCAAGAAGTACAGCGACCTGGGCTTCTTCATGACCGGCAGCACGCCGGAGGCCTATCTCGAGAAGCTGAAGTTCGAGACGGAGCGATGGACGAAGGTGGTCAAGGACAACAACATCAAAGTCGAGGGTTAGTAGAGTCATGTTGAAGAGACGCGTAGTACTGGCGGGCGCCGCGGGTTGGACCATCGTCGGCGCCTCGGCGGTGCGGGCCCAGGCGTGGCCCAGCCAGCCGATCCGGTTGGTCGTTCCCTATGTCGCAGGCGGTTCGACCGACGCGGCGGCCCGCATCGTCGCCGAGAAGCTGTCGGGCATGCTTGGCCAGCAGGTGATCGTCGAGAACAAGGGCGGCGGTAACACCATCATCGGCATGGACGCGGTGGCCAAAGCCAAGCCCGACGGCAATACGCTGCTGCTGGGCGCCGCGACGATGGCGACCAATGTCGCACTGGGCCTCAAGCAGCCGTTCGATCCGCTGAAGGATTTCCAGATGATCTCGACCCTGGTCGACATCCCCGATCTCCTGGCGATCGACAGCAAGGCGTTGCCGGCGAAGAATTACGCCGAGTTCGCCGATTATGTGAACAAGCAGCCGCAGCGCGTGCGCTACGCCACGTCCGGCATGGGCAACCAGCCGCATCTGTGGGGCGAGCTGTTCCGCACCCGCAACAAGCTCAACCTCGAAGGCATCACCTACAAGGGCGCGGCCGACGCGCTGCGCGACGTCATGGGCGGCCATGTGCCGATCATGATCGACGTCGTTATGCCGACCGGCACCCATGTCGCGGCGGGCCGTCTCACCGGCATTGCCGTGGCCTCGCCCGAGCGCTCGACCGTCTGCCCCGACGTTCCGACCGTGGCCGAGCTCGGCATGAAGGATCTGGAGAGTGCGGCCTTCTTCGGGCTCGTGGGACCGGCCGGCCTGCCGGCGCCGATCGTCGAGAGACTGAACGCGCTCTGCCTCGAGACGCTCAAGGATCCGGCCGTGAAGAAGAAGTTCTCGGAGATGGGCTTCTTCACGACGGGCAGCACGCCGCAGGCCTATCTCGAGCGGGTGAAGTTCGAGACCGAGCGGTGGACCAAGGTGGTCAAGGAAAACAACATCAAGGTCGAGGGTTAGAGTTCATGGCGTCCGCGTCGGCAGTTCCGGTTCCTTCCTCTCACCTCGACGCCGCGCGCGACGCCGAACCTGCAACCAAGGCCGCCAACGAAGCGATGGCGGCACACCTGCCGTTTGCCGATACGGCCGACTTCGAGGCGGCAAAGCGCGGGCTGATGGCGACAGTGCCGGAGGGCATCGTGCGCACGGGCGGCGGCACGGTGCTGTGGAACCTGGGCGAATACGCCTTCATCGACGGTGAGCTGGCGCCCAGCACGGTCAATCCCAGCCTGTGGCGCATGGCGCGGCTCAACCTCGCCAACGGCCTCTTCAAGGTCACCGACCGGCTCTACCAGCTGCGCGGCTTCGACATCGCCAACATGACGGTGATCGAGGGCGACAGCGGGTTGATCCTGATCGATCCGCTGACCACCGCCGAAGTCTCGCGCGCCGCGCTCGAACTCTACTACGCGCACCGGCCGCACAAGCCGGTGGTCGCGGTGATCTACACGCACAGCCACGTCGACCATTACGGCGGCGTGCGCGGCGTCGTCGACGAAGCCGACGTGAAGGCGGGGAAGGCGCGGGTGATCGCGCCGGCCGGCTTCATGGAGGCAATCTCGGGTGAGAACGTGCTGGCGGGGCCACCGATGTCCCGGCGTGCGCAGTTCCAGTTCGGCACGATGCTGCCGCGCGGTGCCCGCGGCCAGGTCGATGCCGGCCTCGGCAAGAGTGTCGCGCGCGGCACGCCCGGCCTGATCGCGCCGACCCAGTCGATCGAGAAGGCGGTCGAGACGCATACGATCGACGGCATCGAGATCGTCTTCCAGCTCGCGCCGGAGACCGAGGCGCCGGCCGAGATGCACATGTTCTATCCGCAGCTCGGCGTGCTCAACATGGCGGAGAATGCCTGCCCGCTGCTGCACAACTTCATCCCGCTGCGCGGCGCCGTGGCGCGCGATCCGCGCATCTGGGCCAAGTATATCGGCGACGCGATCGCGATGTACGGGCTGAAGACGAAGGTGCTGATCGGCCAGCATCACTGGCCGACCTGGGACACTGCGAAGATCATCGACTACCTCGAGGCGCAGCGCGACCTCTACAAGCACATCCACGACCAGACGCTGCGCTACATGAACCGCGGCTGGCGGCCGGCCGAGATCGCCGAGGTGATCGACTTGCCGCCGGGCCTCGCCGAGCGCTGGTCGGTGCGCGGCTATTACGGCTCGGTCAGCCACAACGTGAAGGCGGTCTACCAGCGCTATCTCTCCTGGTACGACGGCAACCCGTGCAACCTGCATCCGCTGCCGCCGGCGCCAGCGGCGCGGAAGTTCGTCGAATACATGGGCGGCGCGGCCGCGGTGATCGAGAAGGCGCGGGCGGACTTCGCCAGGGGCGAGTTCCGATGGGTCGCCCAGGTCATGAAGGAAGTCGTCTACGCCGAGCCGGGCAACAAGGAAGCCCGCGCGCTCTGCGCCGATGCGCTCGAGCAGATGGGCTACCAGGCCGAGTCGGCCACATGGCGCAACGCCTTCCTGTACGGCGCGCAGGAACTGCGCCACGGCGTCTTCCAGATGCCGGTGCGCCCCGGTATGGGCGCCGACACCTTGGCGGGCCTCACCAGCGACGTCTTCTTCGACCTGATGGCGATCCGGCTCGATGCCGCGAAGGCGGCGGGACAGTCGCTGACCGTCAACTGGCGCTTCACCGATCGCAACGAGACGCTGGTGCTCACCCTGAAGCACAGCACGCTCACGCATCGCATGGGCGAGATCGCGGCGAACGCCGATGTATCGGTCACGACGACGCGCGCCACGATGGACCAGATCGTGATGCGCAAGCTCACGATTCCCGATGCACTGGCGGGTGGGGCGCTGAAACTCGAGGGAGAAATCCCGAAGCTCGGCGCGCTGTTTGCGATGATGGATCCGCCGGCGGGAATGATGTTCGAGATTCTAACACCGGGTGAAGATCGCTGACGCGAGACGCTTGACAGAACCTCCCGCGCCCTCTGTGATGGGCACAACGAATATTAGAAGTCTATGGGAGGAGTGTATGCTCAAGCGTAGAGCTGTCCGCTTGTTGGGTGGGGCTGTCGCCGCCGTCGCGGCGTTGGGCATGGCGGTTTCCGCCCAGGCCCAGGAAAAGAAGATCAAGATCGGCGTCATCTACGACCTCACCGGCCCGCTGGCCGGTGGCGGCTCGGAGCTGAACTACACCGGCGCCAAGATCATGATCGACAACTTCATCAAGCAGGGTGGAGTCGAGGGCTACAAGATCGAGGCGATCTACGCCGATGCGCAGAGCAAGCCCGATGTCGCCATCAACGAGGCGGTGCGCCTGATCGAACAGGAGAAGGTCAACCTCGTGATGGGGTTCTTCTCCTCGGCGCAATGCGTGCCCGTCGCGGCGCGTGTCGAGCAGCTCAAGAGCTTCATGTGGATCACCACCTGCATCTCCACGGGCGTGGTCGAGAACAAGAACCTGAAGTACGTCTTCCGGCCCCAGGCTTCGGGCCAGCAGTTCGGCCTGATGGCCGCCGACATGATCGAGAAGAACGCCAAGGCGAAGTTCGGCAAGGAGCCGAAGGACATGCGCGTGGCGATCATCCACGAGGACGGCTCCTACGGCGTCGACGTCTCCAAGGGCAACGAGGCGGGCTCCAAGAAGGCCGGCTTCAACATCGTCATGAAGGAAGGCTATTCGGCCACCGCGCCCGACCTGTCGGCGCTGGTGACCAAGCTGAAGCGCGCCCGTCCGGACGTGATCTTCCATACCGGCTACAACCCCGACATCACGCTGTTCGCCCGCCAGGCGCGCGAGCAGGGCCTGAAGTTCGGCGCGCTGGTCGGCCATGGCGCAGGCTACGGCGTCTACGAGAAGCTGAAGGACGGCATGGGCAACGATGTGAACTACGTGTTCAACATCGACCCGATCTCGATCTGGCTGGCCAAGCAGGACGGTCTCAATCCGAAGCTGCCGCCGGTGATCAAGATGGTCGGCGAGGAGTTCGACAAGATCAAGCCGGGCGTCGCGATCCGTTCGGCGCATGTCGGCATCGCCGCCTCCAACGCCTACGTGTTCTTCACCGAGGTGCTGCCGCGCGCGATCAAGAACCATGGCGGTGTCGATCCCGACGCGCTGCGCAAGGCGGCCCTCGAGGTCGACCTGCCGGAAGGCGGCACGATGCTGGGCTTCGGCGTGAAGTTCGCGGGCGAGGGTTCGCCGATCGCCGGCCAGAACGAGCGCTCCTTCCCGGTCATCATCCAGTATGTCGACGACAAGTCGTACGTGGTGTGGCCGCCGAGCCAGCAACAGCGCGAGCCGGTGCTGCCGCTGCCCAAGACCTCGGGCTTCAGCAACCAGTAGGCCGCGGCCGCAAACGGGAGAGGGCGGGCCGTGCTGGTAGTAGAGGGCTTGGTAAAGCGTTTCGGCGGATTCACAGCCGTAAACAACGTGTCGTTCAAGGTCGATCAGGGCGAGATTCTCGGCCTGATCGGTCCCAACGGCTCGGGCAAGAGCACGATCTTCAACATGCTGTCGGGCACGTTCCCGCCCAGCGCGGGGTCGATCAAGTTCGCCGGCACCGAGATCTCGGGCCTGCCGTCGCACCGCATCATCAACAGCGGCATCGGGCGCACCTTCCAGATCCCGCGCCCGTTCCGCCGCCTCACCATCTTCGAGAACGTGGTGCTGGCGGGCTATTACGGCCAGGGCAGGCACAGCCTGGCCAAGGCCGAGGAATCAGCCGAGCGCGCGCTCGACATGGTCGGCCTGCCGACCGACCGCACCGCCAGCGTCGACGGGCTCGGCGCGGCAGGGCTCAAGAAGCTTGAGTTGGCCAAGGCGATCGCCACCGGGCCTAAGCTTTTGCTGGCAGACGAAAGCCTGGGCGGCCTCGACGAGGCCGAAATGGACCAGGCTGCGGAGATGCTGCGCAAGATCCGCACCGAGCTCGGCGTCACCATCATCTGGGTCGAGCACATCATGGGCGTACTGATGAAGGTCGTGGACCGCGTCATGGTGCTGGACCACGGCGAGAAAATCTCCGAGGGCCTGCCGAGCGCGGTGTCGCACGATCCCCGCGTGATCGAGGTCTATCTCGGCACCGATGCCCACGCCACGCAGGCCACGGCCGCGGCGGCTGCCGCCGGCAGCGGCGCGACCAAGCGTTGACGGGGTCGCATCATGCTTGAACTCAGATCGATCGATGCCGGCTACGGCCGGTTCCAGGCGCTGTTCGGCATCGACCTCGACGTCAAGGCGGGCGAGGCGGTGGGCGTCATCGGGCCCAACGGCGCCGGCAAGACGACCTTGATGCGCGTGATCTCCGGCCTGATCCGTCCGACCAAGGGCTCGATCAGCATGCAGGGCACCAATGTGCTGACGACCGCGGCGCATCGCATCGTGAGCCTCGGCATCGCGCACGTGCCGGAGAACCGGCGCCTGTTTCCGCGGCTCAGCGTCGAGGACAATCTGCGCATGGGGGCCTTCATGCCCGAGGCGCGTGCCCGCTACCGCGAGCGCATGGACTTCGTGTTCGACCTGTTCCCGCGCATGAAGGAACGCCGAAACCAGCTGGCCGGCACCATGTCGGGCGGCGAGCAGCAGATGTGCGCTATCGGCCGCGCGCTGATGAGCGATCCCAAGCTGCTGCTGCTCGACGAACCCTCGGCCGGCCTGGCGCCGGTCGTGGTGCAGCAGGTGTTCGAGCTGGTGAAGCGCATCCGCGCGGGCGGCCTCACGGTGTTGATCGTCGAGCAGAACGTGCAGCAGGTGCTGCAGGTCGTCGACCGCGCCTACCTGCTGGAAGCCGGCTCGATCCGTGCCTCCGGCGCCTCGGCCGACCTGCTGGCCGATGACTCCATCCGTCAGGCGTATCTCGGTGTGTAGGTGAAACGATGATGGAAATTTTCGACATCTACCTGCTCGAGGCGCTGGTCAACGGCATCCTGCTGGGCGGCGTGCTGGCGCTGCTGGCGCTCGGGCTGAACCTGATCTTCGGCGTCATCGACGTGACGTGGATCTGCTACGCCGAGCTGGTGATGATCGGCATGTACGGCATGTACTACCTGTTTTCGGTGTACGGCCTGCCCTACTGGGTCGCCGCGCCGATCTGCATCCTGCTGGTCGCGGCGATGGGAGCGGCGCTGCATTTCCTGGTGATCGAGCCGCTGCTAGGCGCGCCGCCGATCAACCAGCTGCTCGCCACCGGCGGCGTGCTGTTCGTGCTGCAGAGCTTCGCCACGGTGGCCTTCGGCATCGACTTCCGCAATCTCGGCATCCGCCTGCCGGTGCTGGCGCTGGGCGAGATGCACTTCAGCTACGCCCGCCTGCTGGCCTTCGGCGCCGCGCTGATCGGCATGGTCGCGGTCTATCTCTTCATGACGCGGACCTACACCGGCACGGCCATCCGCGCGATCGCCCAGGACCGCCAGATCATGGCGCTGATGGGCGTCGACACGAAGAAGATCTACCTCGTCACTTCGGCGCTGGGCGGCGGCCTGGCCGGCCTCGCGGCCTGCCTGCTGGTGCTGCAGTACGACGTCCATCCCTTCGTCGGCCTGTCGTTCGGGCCGATCACCTTCCTGATCTGCGTGCTGGGCGGATTGGGCAACTTCGTGGGCGGCTTCGTGGCGGCCTTCCTGTTCGCCGAGATCATCTCGCTCGGCGGCCTCTTCTCCGATCTCGAGTGGGGCTACGTGCTCGCCTTCGCCTTCTTCATCGTCATGATGTTCATCCGGCCCGCCGGCCTGCTGGCGAAGCGCTCATGAACAAGCAGCTTGCCTGGGGCATCGGCCTTGCGGCGATGGTCGCGCTGCCCTTCGTCTATCGCGATCCCTACCATCTGCACATCCTGGTGCTGATCCTCATCTGGTCGTTCGCCTACACCTCGTGGTCGATGATGGGACGCTTCGGGCTGGTGTCGCTGGGCCATGGCGGCTTCATGGGCGTCGGCGCCTATGTGACGGCGCTGCTGTGGAACCATCTCGGCGTCTCGCCGTGGATCGGCATTCCGGCGGCCATGCTGTGCGCCGGCGCGCTGGCGCTGGTCGTGGCCTATCCCTGCTTCCGCTTCCGCATCACCGGCCACTATTTCGCGCTGGTGACGCTCGCGCTGTCGGGCATCGTCCTGCAGGTCATCATCGCGACCCGCGACTATACCGGCGGCTCGCTGGGCTATACGCCCGAGCGCACCAAGGGCAACCACATCCTGGCCCTGCAGTTCGACGACAAGGTCGTTTGGTACCTGATCGCACTCGGGGTCTGGGCCGGTGGCCTGGCGGTCTGGTACTGGATCGACCGCAGCATGAGCCGCTACGCCATGGAGGCGATCTCGGAGGACGAGGACGCGGCCGCCGCGGCGGGCGTCAACGTGACGGCCGAGAAGCTGCGCATCACCGTGATCAGCGCCGTCATGACGGCGATGGCGGGCGCGCTCTACGGCCAGTACCAGATGTTCATTTCGCCCGACACGGTGAGCGGCATCGCGGTGTCGCTGCAGATGGTGTTCGCGGCCGTCGTCGGCGGCATCTACGTGGCGTTGGGACCGACGGTGGGCGCCATCATCACTATCCTGCTGGCCGAGGTCCTGCGCATCGGCTTCGGTACCAAGGCCGTCGGCTGGGACAATCTGGTCTACGGAATCCTGCTGGTCCTGTTCATCATCTTCCTGCCCAAGGGCATCCTCGGCAGCCTGCTTGCGCAGCTGAAGTCGCCCCGCAAGTAGCGGGGCGCCTGAGTCCGGCGTGAAGGCGTCAGGCCTGGTCGGCGCGAAGCGATAGCGCGGCGACTTCCAGCGGTGCGGCGCGGCCGCGGATAGGCAATGTCGGCAGCGCCTCGGCCTGGAGGCCGGCCGGCAGGCGGGTCCTGGCAAGCAGTTCGCCGGACACCAGGACGTCGCGGCGGAGTCCCTTGGACGCTTCGAGCAGGCGCGCCGCCACGTTCAGCGTGTCGCCGACATAGGCGATCTCCCTGCGCACATCGCCGATTTCGCCAGCGACGATCTCACCGCAGTGCAGTGCCGCCCGAAACTCCGGGACGGTGCCAAACCTGTCGCGATAGCGCGCAGCGTTGCGGGCAATGTTCTGGCGGACGAGAAACGGGCAGCTGAGGCAGTCGCCCGCGCTGACGGCGAGGCCCTCCGGCCAGGTCAGAATCGCCTCGTCGCCCACATACTTGTGGATCTCCGCTTCGCACTCCAGGGCGGCGTCGGCGATGTCGCGGAAGAAGGCATTGAGCAGCTCATGGAACCGGATCGCGCCAAGCTTTTCTGCGAGCCCGGTCGAATCCTTCATGTCGATGAGCAGAAACGCCTTTTGCTCGCTTCGAGGCCGGGCATAGCGTCCAAGCAGCAGGTTCTTCAGGGTGCCGAAACCCAGCAGGCGGCCGGTCTCGATGATGAGGTTGCCGAACACCGACATGCCGACGGAGAAGAGTACGGAATTCTGGAAGTTCTGGTCGAAGATGATGAATTGCCGGTTTCCGATCGACATCAGCAGGCGCGAAAGGACCAGGCCGGCGACGATGACGACGCAATAGAACACGACCTTGACGAGGAAGTAGCTGGCGAGCGGCAGGCGACGCATCCAGGCCAGCGAATGGATGCGCGCGCGCCGCACTTCGAAGAAGGCGACCGGCGTGGCGATCAGAACCGACGTGAGGACGCCCTGTACGACGCCCAACAAGGGCGGGTCGTCGGCGGGGGCAATGGCATAGCCGAAATATGCGCTTATCGCGGCGCTGGCGAAGCTGATCCATAGGACGATCCGCCATTCACGCCGATTGCGCCTCGACATCTTCATGCGCCGCCGATCGGCGCCCGGTCGAGCGCCCGCTTAAACGTGGCATGGTCGACATTGCCGCCCGAGCAGACGACGGCGACAGCGCGGCCCTTCACGGGCAGCTTGCCGGTGAGCGCCGCCGCCAGCGCCACGGCGCCGCCCGGCTCGAGCACCAGCTTGAATTCGCGGAAGGCCAGTTCCATCGCGTCCAGCGCTTCCTCGTCCGTCACGACCACGCCGGGTCCCAGCACCTGCTGCGCCAGCGGGAAGGTGATGTCGCCCGGCGTCGGCGCCAGCAGGGCGTCGCAGATCGAGCCGGAGAGCTTCTCGTTCTTCTGCTTCGTGCCCGTAGCGAGTGAACGCGCGAGATCGTCGAAGCCGGCGGGCTCGCCGGCATGCACCGTTGTCGTCGGGCTGATACCCTTGATGCCGAGCGCCACGCCGGTTGCCAGGCCGCCGCCGGAGCAGGGCGCGGCAGCGGCGTCGAGGGTGACGCCCAGCGCCTTGGCCTGCTCGGCGATCTCGAGGCCGGCGGTGCCCTGGCCGGTCAGGATCCAGGGATGGTCGTAGGGCGGCACGATGGTGGCTCCGGTTTTCGCTGCGATTCCCTGGCCCATCTCCTCGCGGCTGTCCTTCACGCGGTCGTAGAGCACGACCTCCGCGCCGCTCGCGCGCGTGTTGGCGACCTTGAGCGTCGGCGCATCGGCCGGCATCACGATGGTGGCCTTGGTGCCCAGCAGTCGCGCCGCCTCGGCCAGCCCCTGCGCATGGTTGCCCGACGACCAGCCGACGACGCCCTTGGCGCGATCGGCCTCGCTCATCGAGGCGAGGAAGTTGTAGGCGCCGCGCAGCTTGAACGAGCCGGTGCGCTGCAGGCATTCGGCCTTGAGGAACAGCCGGCCGCCCAGCTTGCGGTTGACCCTCTCGTTCTCCAGCAGCGGTGTGCGGATCGTCACGCCGTCGAGACGGCGGGCGGCGGCCTGGACATCGGCAAAGGTCGGCAGAGAACTCATCGTGAAACACCAATCAGGTCAGGAAGCCCGGACAGATCGCGGATCTGGCCCGCGAGCGTGCCGGGCAGGTTGTCGTCGGGCGCGCCGGCGCGGTTCACCCAGACGGTACGGAAGCCGAACTGCGCAGCGCCATGGGCGTCCCAGCAATTCGACGAGAGGAAGCACACTTTGTCGGGCGTCACGCCGCAGCGTGCCTCGACGAGGCGGTAGACGCGCGGATCGGGCTTGAAGGCATGGACCTCGTCGACGCTCAGCACGGCCTCGAACCGGCTGGCGAGGCCCGACGCCGCGACCATCGGATCGAGCATGCCGGGATTGCCGTTCGACAGGATCGCGGTTCGCGTGCCGGCATCGGTCAGGCGAACCAGCATGTCCGTCACTTCGGGAAACGGATCGAGCGCCAGATAGGCGCCCATCAGTCGCTCGCGAACCACGGGATCGGCGATGCCATGGGCCGCCAGGCAGTGGTCGAGTGCCTCACCGGTCACCTGCCAGAAGGGCGCGTAGGCGCCCATGCCATTGCGTAGCCATGTGTACTGGATCTGCTTCTGCCGCCACATCTCGGAGAGAGTGTCGGCGGCCGGTCCGATCGCGCCACGATGCCTGGCCACCGCCGAGTTGAAGTCGAACAGCGTGCCGTAGGCGTCGAATACGCACATCTCGATGCCGGGCAGGGCGGCGCCCATTCAATTGCTCCAGGGGAACGTAGACCGTAGGCTAACAAGCATGTTCGTCGCCATCGTTCAAATCCCCATGACCAAGCGCTCGCGGGACGCCGCGGTCGAGGCCGCGCGAAAGTCCGCGCCCACCTACACCGCGCTCGGCGCCAAGGGCCTGTTGCGGAAGTATTACCTCAACGGCGAGGCGGGCGGCGGCGGGGTCTATCTCTGGGAATCCGAGGCCGCGGCCCGGGCCTGGTACACGCCGGAATGGGAGACCCGCATGGAGGCCGCCTTCGGTGCCAAACCGGTCGTGACCTATTACGATAACCATGTGGTCGTAGATAACGAGGCGGGCGAAATCCGCACCGAGGATTGACCGGCGCAACGAGCGTTGCGCACCTCATGAAATGACAGGGAGCGAATGATGCAGAAGCGTAAGCTTGGCCGGACGGGCCTTGAGGTTTCGGTGCTGGGCTACGGCGCCGGTGCGGTGGGCGGTCTCTTCACCAAGGGCGCCGCGCAGGACCAGGAACGCGCCGTCGCGCGCGCGATCGAGGCCGGCATTAACTACTTCGACACCGCGGCACGCTATGGCGATGGCGAGTCGGAGAAGAATCTCGGCCGAGTTCTCAACGCCCTGAAGGCCGATGTCGTGGTCGGCACCAAATTCCGCCTGACCGCCGCCGATCGCGCCGATGTCGAAGGGCTCATCGTCCGCTCGACCGAGGAGAGCCTGAAGCGCATGGGCCGCGACCATGTCGACCTGCTGCAGCTCCACAATCCACTGACGGCCAAGGATGGCGGCGACAATCTCGACGTCGAGATCGCGCTGAACGAGGTGGTGCCGGCACTGGAGAAGCTGCGCAAGCAGGGCAAGACCCGCTTCATCGGATTCAGCGGCGTGGGCGAGCCGGCCGCGCTCCTCAAGGCCGTCGATTCGAAGCTCTTCGACACGGTGCAGGTCGTCTACAACGCGCTGAATCCCAGCGCCGGCGGCCCGATGCCCAAGGGCGCGCCCGGCCTCGACTATGGCCGCCTGCTCGACCGCGCCAAGGCCGCCGACATGGGCACGATCATCATCCGCGCGCTGGCGGGCGGTGCGCTTGCCGGCACCACCGACCGCCACCCGCTGGCGCAGCAGCAGGTCCCGCCGATCGGCTCGGCCCCGGACTTCGCGGGCGACGTCGCGCGTGCGAAGCAGCTCGAGCCGCTGGTGAAGGAAGGCGCCGCCGGCAGCCTCACCGAACTCGGCGAGCGCTTCGTGATCTCCCACCCGAACGTGTCGACGATGCTGGTCGGCTACTCGACGCTGCAGCACCTCGAAGAGGCGATCGCGGCCGTGAACAAGGGCGCGCTGCCTGCGGCTGCCGTGCAGCGGATCGCGGGGTAGGACAAGAGGCGCGCCTCAGCGCGCGAGCGCGTCGCGCGCCCAGCGCTCGATGGCGCTTGCGTCCATGGCGCCGGACTGGCGGGCGATCGGCTTGCCGTGGTGGAACAGGATCATCGTCGGGATGCCCTGGATCCCGAACCGCTGGGCGAGCTCCTGCTGCTCGTCGGTGTTGATCTTGGCCAGACGCACGGCAGGCTCGAGACGGGCTGCCGCTTTCTCGAACTGCGGCGCCATTGCCTTGCAGGGGCCGCACCAGGGCGCCCAGAAGTCGACCAGCACGGGCAGGTCGCTCTTGCCGGCGTGGGCCTCGAAGTTGCCGGCATCGAGGGCGACGGGATGGCCATCGAACAGCGGCGAGCCGCACTGGCCGCACTTGCCGGTGTTGCCCGCCGCCAGCTTCTCCCGGGGAAAGCGGTTCAGGGTGCTGCAGCGGGGACAGGCGAGGAGCAGGGCATCGGACATGGCGTACCTCGAGGGAAGTGGACGCGGATCAACGCCGCGCAGCGCCGGACGTTTCTGACGATCGCGCGATAGGCTACGACCGGCCCACCGCTGGCGGTACGGTCTGGAACGGGCCGGTGAGGCGGACGCGATAGACGTTCACGCCTTCCATGATTCGCTGCACGTAGTTGCGGGTCTCGCGGAAGGGGATCATCTCGATCCAGTCGACCATGTCGATCTTGCCGGTGCGCGGGTCGTTACCGGATTCCAGCCAGCGCGCGACCCTGTTGGGGCCGGCATTGTAGGCGGCCGCCGCCAGCTCATAGGAGCCGCCGAAGCGTTGCAGCATTTCGGCGAGATACTGGCTGCCGAGCTGGACGTTGTAGGCGGGATCGCGCGTCAGCTTGCTCTCGATGAATGGGACTTTCAGGCGGCCCGCTACGTCGCGTGCCGTCGTCGGCAGGAGCTGCATCAGGCCCAGCGCATTGGAAGTCGAGACGGCGCCGGCGTTGAACGAGCTCTCCTGCTTGGTGAGCGCCAGCGCGAGCGCCCGCTCGACCGATCCGGTGGCGCCGAGATCGACGACGGGGAAGGCGGCATCGAACAGCACCACGCCGTTCTCGGCGCCGCGGCGCGCCACGGTGAGGCCGACATCGGGCCGCTTCAGGTCGAGGGCGAGCTGGCCCAGAAGCGCCACTTCGCCCGGTGTCGTGATCGAGCGGGCGAGGCGCAGCATGAACGGGCGTGCGCGGTCATAGTCGCCGGCCTGTCCGAGATAGCGGGCCATCACCGCGAGCTCGCGGCCGGCCAGCGTCTGCTTCTCGGCGGCGGTGGGCACTGGATCGACCGGCAGCTTGGGGTTCACGCCCACGAGTTTCTTGGCGGCGAGCTGGCCATAGAAGGTCTGGCCGAAGCTGGCGGCGCGCGCATACCAGTCGGTGGCATCCTTGGTCTGCTTGGCCGCCTCGTAGGTGCGGGCGAGCCAGTAGGCGCCGCGGCTCTTCGAGATGTCGGTCGAGACGCCATCGTACAAGGTCGAGAAATGTTTCAGCGCGTCGGCCGGCTTCTTGAGCTCGCGCAGCGCGATCCAGCCCGCGAGAAACTCGGCCTCGGCGAAACCGATGCCTTTCGTGAGGCCGTGATTGATGGCGACGGCATAGGCGTCGGTGGGGCGGTTGGCGTCCAGCAGGGCGCGCACGACGAGGTTGCGTTCGTTCCACCAGGCATCGGTCTGGTTGGGAATCGAGCCGGAAAGGGCGGCCTTCGCCTCGTCGAGCGTTCCCGTGCGGCGGATCCACTGCATCCGCTCGAAGCGAAGCTGCGGCTCGGCGAGGCGTGCGGGGGCGACGGCCTTGAGGAGCGTGCCGGCATCGGCTGCCCGCGTCGCCATGGCGAGGCGGGCTTCGGCGATCGGCTGGTAGTCGGGGGGCAGCTTCGGCACGAGGTCGCGCGCCACCTGGTGGCGGCCCTCGCGCAGGATGCGGTCGAAGCGGGCGACCTGGTCGGGGCCGGTCAGGAACTGGGCGTAGCGATTGAGGAAATCGCTCTCGTCGGAATTGCGCAGCGTGGCGTTCTGCCAGGTGTCGCGGGCGAACCTGGCGACGTCGTTGGGCGCCGCCGTGCCGGCCGCTTCGAGCCGGCGCATGTGGCCGGTGCTGGTGAGCGGCGGGAAGGCCGTGAAGTAGCGCACGACCTCGGTGGCCGGCGTCTCGGGGCCGATCCGCTCCTCGGCCTGGCGGCGCAACACCTCGGGCTCGGGCCAGTCGGGCTGCTCGCGCAGGAAGCGCCAGGTCGCGGCAAAGCCTGCCTCGGTTCTGGGGGCGGCGCGGAGGATGCTCCAGGCCACGTAGCGGTCGAGCAGCGCGTGGCGGAAGTTTGCGACCGCGGCCTGGGCATCGGCCCAGCGATTTTCGTCGAGGGCCTTGAGCGCCGCGGTAAAGGCGGCCGTCTCCGCGGCGTTGAGCGGATTGGCCGCGACGGGCTGGGAGGTCAGGGGGGCCGGGGCGGACGGGGACGCAGTGTTTCCCTGCACGGCCGGTGCGGGGCTGGGCTTCTCGACGTCGCCCGGCAGTCGTCGCACGCCGGTCGTGGGACCCGCCGGCTGGGCCAGGGCGGGGGCCGTGGCCAGCAGCGTCGCCAGCAAGATGAGGGGGGATTTCTTGGTTTTCACGCCAGGAATCGTAGGCAGGGAGTTGCGGCATCACAATGGCAAGTTGCTCACCTTGCAGGGCCAAACCCCGGGGCTTAATAAGGTGGATTGCCAAAGGAAAATCGGAGGAAGGCCATGTTCACCGGATCGCTCGTCGCGCTGATTACCCCGTTCAAGAACGGAGCGGTGGACGAGAAGGGATTCGAGAAGTTCGTGGCCTGGCAGATCGAGGAAGGCACCGACGGGCTGGTTCCGTGCGGCACCACCGGTGAATCGCCGACCCTCTCGATGGAAGAGCACAAGCGCGTCATCGACATCTGCATCGGCGCGGCCAAGGGCACCGGCGTGCCGGTGATCGCCGGTACCGGCTCGAACTCGACCGCCGAGGCGATCGAACTCACCCAGCATGCCAAGAAGGCCGGCGCCGACGCCGCCATGCTGGTCGTGCCCTACTACAACAAGCCGACCCAGGAAGGCCTGTTCCAGCATTTCAAGGCGGTGGCCGAGGCCGTCGACATCCCCATCCTGCTCTACAACGTGCCGCCGCGGACCGGTGGCGACATGCAGGTCGAGACGGTGATTCGGCTGTCGCAGGTCAAGGGCATCGTGGGCATCAAGGATGCCAGCTACGACATGGCGCGCCCGACCCTGACCCGCCTCAAGGCGAAGAAGGGCTTCGTCCAGCTCTCGGGCGAGGATGCGAGCGCGCTGGGTTTCCTGGCGCAGGGCGGCGACGGCTGCATTTCCGTGACGGCCAACATTGCGCCGCGTCTCTGCGGCGACATGCACGATGCGTGGAAGAAGCGCGACCTCGACAAGGCGTTCGAGCTGCAGGACCGGCTGATGCCGCTGCACAAGGCGATGTTCTGCGAGACCAGCCCCGGTCCGGTGAAGTTCGCCGCCGAACTGATCGGCCAGTGCAGCGCCGAGATGCGCCTGCCGATGGTGCCGATCGCCGAGAGCAGCAAGAAGGCCGTGCGCGAGGCCATGGTACATGCCGGCCTGACTAACTAGATAAGAGACCTAGAAACCGACCGAGAGTCCTGTGGCCAATAAACCGGAACTGGACCGCACCGTTGTGGCCCAGAACCGCAAGGCGCGGCACAACTACTTCATCGAGGAGACCTTCGAGGCCGGTCTGGCATTGACCGGCACCGAGGTGAAGTCGCTGCGCGGCGGACGCAGCACCATCGCCGAATCCTACGTGACGGAAGAGGGCGGCGAGGCGTGGCTGGTCAACGCCAACATCCCGATCTACGCCTCGGGCAACCGCAACAATCATGAGCCGCGGCGGGCGCGCAAGCTGCTGTTGCATCGCGGCCAGATCAACAAGTTGATCGGCGCGATTCAACGCGAGGGCCGCACGGTCGTGCCGCTGCAGGTCTATTTCAATCCGCGCGGCCGGGCCAAGATCGAGATCGCGCTGGCCAAGGGCAAGCAGGCACACGACAAGCGCGCCTCGATCAAGGAGCGGGACTGGCAACGCCAGCGCAGCCGCCTGCTCAATCGCACCTGACAGAGGAGGACGCCGCTTGAGCACTGTCCTGATCACCGGCGCCGCCCGCGGCCTCGGGCTCGACTTCGTGAAACAGTACGCGGCCAAGGGCTGGAAGGTGCATGCCTGCGCCCGCACGTCCGATGCGCTGAAGCAGGTGAAGGGCGACATCCATCCCCACACGCTGGAGGTCACCGACTACACCGCCGTGAAGGCGCTGGCGGCGACGCTGAAGGGCGAGGCGATCGACGTGCTGATCTGCAATGCCGGCATCTCGGGCAAGGAGGCCACGGTCCTGGGCTCGCTCGATCCCGCCGTCTGGCGCGAGACGTTCGAGGTGAATGCGCTGGCGCCGCTGATGATGGCCGAGGCGTTTGCCGACCATGTCGCCGCCTCGAAGGACCGCAAGCTGGTGGCCATCTCGAGCCGCCTGGGCAGCATCACCTTCGCCAATAACGGTCGCTATTCCTATCGCGCCAGCAAGGCGGCGCTGAACATGGAATGGAAGGGCCTGTCGGTGGATCTCGCGTCGAAGGGCATGATCTGCGTCGTGCTGCATCCGGGCTGGGTGCAGACCGATATGGGCGGGTCGAGCGCCACGCTCACCATCGAGCAGAGCGTGCCCGCCATGGTGAAGGTGATCGACGGGCTGAAACCCGCCGACAACGGCCGCTTCCTGAACTACGACGGCACCGAGCTGCCCTGGTAGCCATGCTGCTCAGCGAGGAACAGACGCTCATCCGCGATACCGCCCGCGCCTTCGCGCAGGAGCAGGTGCTGCCGCATGTCCGGGCCTGGGAAGCCGCGGGGGAGATCCCGCGGTCGCTGCTCGCGGAGATGGGCCGCCTCGGTTTCATGGGCATGACCGTGCCGCCCGAGTGGGGCGGAGCGGGCGCCGACATGGTGTCCTATGTGCTGGCGCTGGAAGAGATCGCGGCGGCCGATGGCGGTCTGTCGACCGTGATGAGCGTCAACAACTCGCCCGACTGCGCGGCGCTGCTGGCCTACGGGTCGCCCGAGCAGAAGGAAAAGTGGCTGAAGCCGCTGGCGCGTGGCGAGATGCTGGGCGCCTTCTGCCTGACCGAGCCGCATGCGGGCTCCGACGCCTCGAACCTCAAGACGCGGGCCGAGAGACGCGGCAACGGCTGGGTACTGAACGGCGTGAAGCAGTTCATCACCTCGGGTCGCACAGCCGACATGGCGCTGGTCTTTGCCGTCACCGATCCGTCATCGTCCAAGCGCGGCATCTCCTGCTTCATCGTACCGACGAACACGCCGGGCTACCGGGTCGCCTCTGTCGAGAAGAAGCTCGGCCAGAAATCCTCCGACACCTGCCAGATCGCCTTCGAGGATTGCGTCGTCGGCGCCGATGCGATGCTGGGCGGGGAGGGCGAGGGCTATCGCGTCGCGCTGGCCAACCTGTCGGTCGGACGCATCGGCATCGCCGCCCAGTCGGTGGGCATGGCGCGCGCTGCGTTCGAGGCCGCACGCAGCTATGCCCAGGAGCGCGAGGCCTTCGGGACGAAGATCGCGAACCACCAGGCCGTCCTTTTCCGGCTTGCCGACATGGCCACGAAGATCACCGTTGCGCGGCAGATGGTGTTGCATGCGGCAACGCTGCGTGACGCCGGTCGTTCATGCCTCACCGAGGCCGCAATGGCGAAGCTATATGCGTCCGAGATGGCCGAGGAAGTGTGCTCGGCCGCTATTCAGATCCACGGTGGCTACGGATACGTTTCCGATTACCTGGTGGAGAAGATTTGGAGAGACGTGCGCGTCTGCCAGATCTACGAGGGCACCAGCGACGTCCAGCGCATCCTGATCGGCCGTGGCTTGGCAGCCTTATAGGCCCGCCTTTCGCTTGTCCCCCGGCATTCCGCGTGCGAACATCATGCGGTGTGAAGGCCGCATAAAGCGGTCCGGGGAGCTTGGGGGAGCCGGGCGACGGATGGTCGGTCGTGCGCCGTAACTTTTTGAAACTGGTCGTGTTCGCCACAGCCCTGCTGTCGGCGACGGGGGCTGCTGTCGCTCAGGACAAGCCGCCGGCGAAGGCCGTTTCTGCGCCCTCGACCGCGCGCGTCCTCCAGATGCAGACCGCTTTCAACCCCGCCCTGCCGGGCTCGGGCGAGGGCGTTCGGCTGTTCACCCGGACCGTCAAGCACATGACGGCCGGGGCTTTCGCCATCAAGATCGTCGAGCCCGGCCGGATCGCGCCGACCGCCGACATGCTCGATGCCATCATCGCGGGCGACCTCGAAGCCGCCTTCACCTGGTCGGGCTACGCCGCCAGCAAGGCGCCGGTTTTCAATGTCTTCGCCACCGTGCCGTTCGGCCTGGGCCCGGAGGACATGACCTCCTGGATGCTCGAGGGCGACGGCTCCCGCATCCACCGCGAGGCCTACGACAAGCTGGGCATCGCCGGCATCCCCTGCGGCATCCAGGGCCCCAAGGGCGGCGGCTGGTTCCGCGGCGAGGTCAATTCCGTCGCCGACTTCAAGGGCCAGCGCCTGCGCTACGGTAAGCTGGCGGCCGACGTGATCGCCCGGATGGGCGCGACCCCCGTGCCGCTGCCGCCGGGCGAGTTTTTCTACAAGCTCCAGCAGGGCAATGTGGACGGCGGCGAGATGTCGACGCCGGCCATGGACGCAGCACTCGGCTTCGACAAGCTTGGCCTGCCTTACTACATGCCGGGCTGGCAGCAGCCCTCCGCCGTGCTCGACTTCCTGATGCGCAAGGACAGGTGGCAGGCCCTGCCGGTCTCGCTGAGGGTCCAGATCGAGACCGCGTGCCAGGCGAACATCGCCTGGATGCTCAGCCGCTCGCCTAACGTCCAGGGGCTGGCGCTGGAGAAGCTGAAAGCGTCGGGCGTCGTCGTCCGCGAATGGTCGCCGGACGTGCTGGCCGCCTTCCGCAAGAACAGCGACATCGTGGTCAAGGACCTGGCTGAGCGCGACGCCGATTTTGCGGCGGCCCTCGCCAACCAGCGGGCCTTCATGGCGCAGGGCGCGCACTGGCGGACCCTCTCTCGCCTGCCGTAACCGGCGGCTTGCACGCGGTCACGGGTCCGGGCAGTTTGCCCGGGCATGACTGTACTTTCCTCCGCGATCGACACCCGTTCCGACACCTTCAAGCGCAACGCCGAGTCGATGCGGGCGCAGGTCGAGGATTTGCGCCGCCGCACCGACACGGTCCGCCTGGGCGGCGGTGAGGAGTCGCGCAAGCGACATGTCTCCCGCGGCAAGCTCCTGCCGCGCGAGCGGGTGCGGGCGCTGCTCGATCCCGGTTCGCCCTTCCTGGAACTATCGCCGCTGGCGGCGCTCGACATGTACGACAACGAGGCGCCGGGTTCGGGCGTCATCACCGGCATCGGCCGCATAAGCGGCGTCGAATGCGTGATCGTGTGCAACGACGCCACCGTTAAGGGCGGCACCTACTATCCGATGACGGTGAAGAAGCATCTCCGCGCCCAGGAAGTGGCGATGGAGAACCGGCTTCCCTGCCTCTACCTCGTGGATTCCGGTGGCGCCAACCTGCCGCAGTGGCCCGAGGTGTTTCCCGACAAGAACCATTTCGGCCGCATCTTCTACAACCAGGCCAACATGTCGGCGCAGGGCATCCCGCAGGTCGCGGTCGTGATGGGCTCGTGCACGGCGGGCGGTGCCTACGTGCCGGCGATGAGCGATGAGACCGTCATCGTGCGCAAGCAGGGCACGATCTTCCTGGCCGGACCGCCGCTGGTGAAGGCTGCGATCGGCGAGGTCGTGAGCGCCGAAGACCTCGGCGGCGCCGACGTCCATGCGCGCACCTCGGGCGTCGCCGACCATTATGCGCAGAACGACAGCCATGCGCTGGGCATCGCGCGGCGCATCGTGGCCAACCTGAACTGGAAGAAGTCGCCATCGGCATCGCTGTTGCCGCCGCGCGACCCGAAATATTCGGCCGACGAACTCTACGGCGTCGTGCCGATGGACACCCGCACGCCCTACGACATCCGCGAGATCATCGCGCGCCTGGTCGACGGCAGCGAGCTCGACGAGTTCAAGCACCTCTACGGCACGACCATCGTCACGGGCTTCGCGCGCATCTGGGGCTATCCGGTCGGCATCGTCGCCAACAACGGCATCCTGTTCAACGAATCGGCCCTGAAGGCCGCGCACTTCATCGAACTGTGCGGCCAGCGCGGTATCCCGCTGCTGTTCCTGCAGAACATCACCGGCTTCATGGTCGGCCGGAAGTACGAGGCCGGCGGCATCGCGCGCGACGGCGCCAAGATGGTGACGGCGGTTTCGACGGTGAACGTGCCGAAGTTCACCGTGATCGTCGGCGGCAGCTATGGCGCCGGCAATTACGGCATGTGCGGCCGCGCCTACAGCCCGCGCTTTCTCTGGATGTGGCCGTCGGCCCGCATCTCGGTGATGGGCGGCGAGCAGGCGGCGAGCGTGCTGGCCACCGTCCGGCGCGACAATATCGAGGGCAAGGGCGGCGCCTGGTCGAAGGAAGAGGAAGACAGGTTCAAGCAGCCGATCCGCGAGGCCTATGAGCGCGAGGGCCATCCCTATTATGCGACGGCGCGCCTGTGGGACGACGGCATCCTGGATCCTGTCGACACGCGCATGACGCTGGGCCTCGCTCTGTCGGCCTCGATGAACCAGCCGATCGGCCCGACCAAGTTCGGCGTCTTCCGGATGTAATCTGGTCATGACCGACACGATCCTGACCAAGATCGAGGCCGGCGTGGCGACGCTCACGCTCAACCGGCCGAAGGAGATGAATGCCTTCGACGGCGACACAGCGCGCGCCATCGTCGATGCCCTCGAGGCCTTCGCTGCCGACGAGACCGTGCGCGTGCTCGTGCTGGCCAGCGACGGACCGGTCTTCTGTGCCGGCGGCGATTTCAACTGGGTCCTGACCTGGCCCGAACTGGATGCCATCACCCGCAAGGTGGGCGCCGATTCCCTGATGGCCGCGATCCAGGCGGTCTACGATTTTCCCAAGCCGTCGATCGCGCGCGTCCATGGCGCGACGGTGGGCGGCGGCGTCGGCCTGATGCTGGCCTGCGACTTCGCGGTCGCCGTCTCCTCGGCGCGCTTCGGCCTCACCTCGGTGCGCAATGGCCTGCTGGCGGGCATCGCCATCCCGGTGCTGATCCAGGCGGTCGGCCCGCGCATGGCGCGGCAGCTCCTGATGCACGGCGGCGTCTTCGATTCGGCGACGGCACTGCGGATCGGCCTGGTCGACCAGGTGGTCGAGGACGACAGGCTTGATGCCACGGTGGCTGCCCTTGCCGGTGAGCTGCGCCTCGGCGCGCCGTCGGTCCAGACGCTGATCAAGAAGCTGATCACCGAGATCGATTCGATGCCGCATGACCGCGCGGCAGCCGACCTTATCGGCGAGCATGTCGCCGTCCAGTGCACGAGCGACGACGCGATCGAAGGCATGAGCGCCTTCCTGAACAAGCGCAAACCGAAGTGGGCCGTCTAGTGTTTGCCGCGCATCTGTTGCTCACAGGTGCCTTTGGCGCTTGCCTGGCAGGCAGCGCAGCGGCGCAACAACTGGCCCCGGCCGATGCTCCAAGTCGATCTGACCTGGTCGTCGAAACGATTGGGTCGGTGACGCTCGTCGTGGGCCAGGTCGCGAGGGCTTATGTCACATCACGGCGTTGCAGGCTCGGTGATGCAGAGGCTTGGGCGCGGATGGTCTCGACAGTCGAGCAGAGAAGCCAGATCTGTGCGGCGCGACAAGCGGATTGGGGCGCCGTCGTTGGCACGGCGTGGCGTGAGTTCCATCAGCAAGTCGAGGTGGTGGAGCAGGAGCTTGCCAACGCCAGTCCATCGACCGTCAGCGCTCTCTGCTCTTCCACATGGCTGAAAACGCTGCTGGTCCCGACCTCTGTGTCGAAGGATGACCAGGCGAAAGCCATCGAGGCGGAACCAAATGGGCTTAAAAAATGGGGTGGTGGCATCCAATCGATGCATGGCTATCTTCAGCTTGGCGAGGATGCAAATTGGATCGACGCTCCCTGCAGCGAATTCTGGCCACGTTGGGCCAAGAAGTAGAATGGGCCAGACAATGTTCGCCGGCGCCCTCCTGAAGAAGCGCAAACCGAAGTGGGCGCTGTGAAAGGGCTTCTGCTTGCTTTGTCCCTGCTGCTGGCCACGCCCTGCTGGGCGCAGGTTGGCGGCAAGGTCTTCATCGCCGGCAAAGGCATGGAATTGATCGTCCCGATGATCGCATCTCTGGTCCTTGCATCGGAACATTGCGGATTCGGTGAAACGCGAACGTGGAAGCGTGTCGTCGGGGCGATCGACGATCGCTATCGCCACTGCCTTGCGGAAGACCCTGATTGGGCGGGCCTCGCGAGGGGCTGGGAGAAGCAGGAGCAAGCAGCGAAGGCACGTGGATCGAGTACGGCCATGGGCTCGCTGGCATTCGAAGACTTTCTTCCGCGGGGAGAGGTTGAAGTGCGTGTGGCTGGTGCGGCTCACTACTGCGCAAGTCGTCCATGGCGGATGGCTCTGGAGCCCATTGGGGCAACAGATGAGGCGAAGGCTGAGTTTCTTCGCGCCAAACCTACGGAAACCGCCGAAGGTCTTGAAAAGTTTCTTTCCCAGATAAGCTGGCTTCGAGCGCTAGGCAGTGACCAAGGATGGGTTAAGGCTTCATGCGAAGAGTTCTGGCCGATGTATTCAAACACGAAGAAATGACTCCCAAATGTTTACAAAGATCCTGATCGCCAATCGCGGCGAGATCGCCTGCCGGGTCATCAAGACGGCCAAGCGACTCGGCATCAAGACGGTGGCGGTCTATTCCGACGCCGACCGCAATGCGCGCCATGTCGCGATGGCCGACGAGGCCGTCCATATCGGCCCCTCGGCGGCGCGCGAGAGCTATCTCGTGGCCGACCGGATCATCGACGCGGCGAAGCGGACCGGCGCGCAGGCGGTGCATCCGGGCTACGGCTTCCTGTCGGAGAATGCCGGGTTTGCCGATGCCTGCGCGCAGGCGGGCATCGTGTTCATCGGGCCGCCGGCCGCCTCGATCCGCGCCATGGGCTCCAAGAGCGAAGCCAAGAAGATCATGGAGAAGGCCAAGGTGCCGCTGGTGCCGGGCTATCACGGCGACGACCAGTCGCCGGAGCTGCTGGCCAGCGAGGCCGCGAAGATCGGCTTCCCGGTGCTGATCAAGGCGTCGGCCGGTGGCGGCGGCAAGGGCATGCGCGTGGTGGAGAGCGCCGGGAAGTTCGCCGACGCGCTGGCCGGCGCCAAGCGCGAGGCCAAGGCCTCCTTCGCCGACGACCATGTGCTGGTCGAGAAGTACCTGACGCGGCCGCGTCACATCGAAATCCAGGTCTTCGCCGACGGTCACGGCAACTGCCTCTACCTGTTCGAGCGCGACTGCTCGATCCAGCGCCGGCACCAGAAGGTGATCGAGGAAGCGCCGGCGCCGAACATGGACCCGGCGCGGCGCAAGCAGATGGGCGAGGCGGCGGTCGCGGCGGCCCGGGCCATCGGCTACCAGGGCGCCGGCACGGTCGAGTTCATCGCCGACCAGGACGGCACCTTCTTCTTCATGGAGATGAACACCCGCCTGCAGGTCGAGCATCCCGTGACCGAGGCCATCACCGGCCAGGACCTGGTCGAATGGCAGCTCGTCGTTGCGGCCGGCGGGAAGATGCCGCTCGCGCAGGACGAGCTCAGCATCGATGGGCATGCCGTCGAGGTCCGTCTTTATGCCGAGGACCCGGCGCGCAACTTCCTGCCCTCGACCGGGACCCTGGTTCACCTGAAGCTGCCGGAGGAGGGCGCGCATGTTCGCGTCGACACCGGCGTGCGCCAGGGCGATACGGTGACGCCATTCTACGATCCGATGATCGCCAAGGTGATCGTGCACGACCGCGACCGCACCTCGGCGATGCGGCGCATGGCGGCGCTGATGGGCGAGACCGAGGTGGTGGGCGTCACGACCAATTCCGCGCTGCTGAAGGCCCTGTGCTCGCATCCCGCCTTCGTCGGCGGCGAGGTCGATACCGGCTTCATCGAGCGCCATCGCGCAACCTTGTTCGTCAAGCCGGCGCCGGCCGGCGATCGAGCCTTCGCCGTCGCCACCCTGGCCCGCCTGCTGGAATGGCAGGACGCGTCCAGGCCGGCCGAAAACGATCCGTGGTCACCGTGGAACACGCAGACCGGCTTCCGCCTGCTCGACGAGGGGCATGAGGAAGTGCGCTGGAAGGATGGCGAGCGTGAGGTCGTCGTGCTCGCGCGGCGCCTGCGCAGCGGCGGCCTGCGGCTGGAGCTGCCGGAAGGGCCGCGCGAGGCGCGGGTCGAACGTCTTGCTGATGGCCGGCTGTCGGTCGGGTTGGGCGCGGATACGTTCCTGGCGACGGTCGTGCGGCGCACCGCCCTCGACGGCGGCATCGACTACACGCTGTTCATGGACGGCGAGAGTCGCCGTCTGCGTCTGGTCGATCCGCTCGACGTCACGCAGTACGAGGCGACGGCCTCGGCCGATGCGATGGTCCGCGCGCCATTGCCGGGCAAGATCATCGACCTTCGGGTCAAGGCGGGCGACACGGTGAGCAAGGGCCAGGCGTTGCTGGTCCTCGAAGCCATGAAGATGGAGCACACGCTCGCGGCCCCGGCCGACGGCAAGGTGAAGAGCCTGCGCTACGCCGTGGGCGAGCAGGTGCCGGAGGGCGCCGAGCTGGTCGAATTCGAATGAGCGCGCTGCTCGGCGGCTGGCGGCTCGAGAGCTGGTCGTACCTCTACGAGGACGGAAGGCCGCCGGAGTTCCCGATGGGACCCGATGCGAAGGGCTACATCCTCTACACGCCGCAGGGCCAGATGAGTGCCACCATCATGCGCGCCGATGGCAGCGAGTGCTTCGCCTATGCCGGGCACTACGAACTGGCCGACGGCACCGTGTTCCACAACATCGAGCTCTCGACCAACAAGGCGCTGGTCGGCCTGCGCTCGACCCGCCACATCAAACTCGACGGAGACCGCCTGACCCTGTCCGGCCCGGACTTCGCCGCCGGCACCGCCCGGACGCAGCAGATCGTCTGGCGGCGGGCTTAAGTCATTGGAGCGCGCCACTGCGAGCGGAGTAACCTCCGCTCTGAAGTGGCGCAATCATGATTCATGAGCGCCACTGGAGTGGCGCGCTCCATTGAGGCAACCCTAGCGCCGGCTCGCCCCCAGCACTGCGTTCAGCAGGATCGCGCCGAAGGTGGCCGTCCCGATGCCGCCCAGGGCGAATTCGCCGAACTTCAGGGTGAAGTCGCCGGTGCCGAGCACGAGCGTGATGCCGGCAACCATGAGGTTGCGGCTCTCGGTGAAGTCGACCTTGTTGTCGACCCAGATCTTGGCGCCGGCGACGGCGATCAGGCCGAACACCACGATGCTGACACCGCCCATCACCGGCAGCGGGATGGTGTGGATCAGCGCGCCGAACTTCGGCGAGAAGCCCAGCAGGATCGCGAACAGGCCGGCGACGACGAACAGCGCCGTCGAGTAGATCCGCGTGGCGGCCATCACGCCGATATTCTCGGCATAGGTCGTGACGCCGGTACCGCCGACGCCGCCCGCCACCATGGTCGCCACGCCGTCGCCCAGGAAGGCGCGGCCGACATAGGGGTCCATGTTACGGGCGGTCATGGCGCTGACGGCGCGTAGATGGCCGAGGTTTTCGGCGACCAGGATCAGGGCGACGGGTGCGATCAGCACGATCGCGCGGGTATCGAACACCGGCGCGGTGAAGGCCGGCGCGCCGAACCACGCGGCCTTCGCCAGCAGGTCTCCGCTCACCGGCTTGCCCCAGCCCAGCCCGTTGGCCAGCAGGGCGTAGACGAGGGTGGCCACGACGAGGCCAACCAGCACCAGCAGGCGCCGCGTCATGCCGCGCGTGAAGACGGCGACCAGGGCGATGCTCACGAAGGTCACGGCTTGCATCCAGGCGTCGAACGGCGTCGGCGCCATGTTCTTGACCGGCACGGCGGCGAGGTTGAGGCCGATCACCGCGACCACGGCGCCGGTAACGACCGGCGGCATCAGCCGCTCGATCCAGCCGGTGCCGCCCGCCATCACGGCCAGGCCGATCAGCGCGTAGACCGCGCCGCAGATCACGATGCCGCCCAGCGCCAGCGCGATGTTGGCGTTGGCGCCCTGGCCGGCATAGCCGGTGGCAGCCGCGACCACGGAGATGAAGGCGAAGGAGGAGCCGACATAGCTCGGCACCTTGCCGCCGACGGCTGCAAAGAAGATCAGCGTGCCGACGCCGCTCATCAGGATGGCGACGTTGGGATCGAAGCCCATCAGCAGGGGCCCCAGGACGGTGGCGCCGAACATCGCCACCACATGCTGGATGCCCAGCGCCACGGTCTGCGGCCACGGCAGCCGCTCGTCCGGCGCGACGACGATGCCGTCGGCCGGCTGTTTCACGGTCCAGTCGAGCATTCTCCCCCTCTTGTCTTGTTCGTTACGTGACGACCTTTCTATAAAGGTGCCACGTCGCATGGCCTAGCACCGGCAGCACGATGGCGAGCCCGATCAGGAGCGGCAATGCACCGACGAACAGGCTTGCGCCCACGATGAAGCCCCACATCGCCATCGGGCCTGGATTCATCCGCACGGCACGAACCGAGGTCGCGATCGCGGTGCCGACACCGACCTTGCGGTCGAGCAGCATCGGCAGGGACACGACGCCGATCACCAGGACGAGGAGGGCGAAGAGGAAGCCGACGCCGATGCCGACGACGGTCATGGTCCAGCCCTGCGGCGTGGTCAGCGCATCGCGCACGAAGGCCTCGGCGGAGACCGGAGCGTCCGGCCCGAGGGTGACGGTGTAGAGCAGGTTCGCCGCGAACAACCACGTGCAGAAGATCGCCAGCAGCAGCAGGCCCATGACCATGACCGGGCCGATGTTGGGCGACCGCGCGACGGCGAAAGCGTCGGTCCAGTGCGTTTCGAGGCCGCGCTCGCGGCGGCGGCTGATCTCGTAGAGGCCGAGACCGAACAGCGGGGCGATCAGCGCGAAGCCCGCGATCAGCGGAAACACCAGTGCCAGCATCCCGTAATCGAAGGCCATGCGCGAGATCACGAGGCCTGCGATGGGGTAGAGCAGGCAGAGCATGATCACGTCGGTACGGCAGGCGCCGAAGTCACGCACGCCCTTGGCAAGGGCATCACCGACATCGGCGGCGGTGATGCGGTTGACCGTGGGGGGCGCGGCAACGCGATCCTCCCAGGCGCCATCCATCGTATTGGCCGCCGAGCCGACGGCCTGGCTTGTCTGCTTGAGATGATCCCATCCCCATTCGAGGGGATTGCGGATGTGGTCCTGCGTCGCCATGACTGCCTCCTTACGAACGAGAGTCCGAAGGTCGCGGCCCGTCGTGATCACGACGGAGCGCGATCTACCACGAGGAGGAGTCTACGCCTGGCAGAGGGGGAAGTCGTCCCCCTCTCCATGCACCTGCGAAGGCGCCGTTCGCTACTGCGAGAACTTCAGGTACTGGGCCACGAAATCGCAGCCGACGCTCTTGGAATAGGCGTCGATCAGCTTCTTCGTGATCGGGCCCGGCGCCTTGCCGTCGGCGACCGGCGCGCCGTTGAAGCTCTTCACCGGCAGGATGCAGAGGCTGGTGGAGGTGAGGAACATCTCCTCGGCGTTGGCGGCGTCGAACATGTCGATGTCGCCCGGCGTGCACTCGATGCCGAGCTGCTTGGCCATGTCCATGGTCATCTGGCGGCTGACGCCCGGCAGCACGTAGCGCTCGGACGGCGTGAAGAGCGCGCCCTCGCGCACGATGAAGATGTTGCTGCCCAGGCCCTCGGCCAGGTTGCCGTTCTCGTCGAGCAGGATCGGCCAGGCGTCCGGGTTGAGCGCCTTGATCGGCTTCTCGGCCATGATCATGTTGAGATAGTTGTGCGTCTTGGCGCGCGGGCTGAGCATCGACGGGGCGATGCGGCGCGCCGTCGTGGTCATCGCCTCGGCGCCCTCGCGGTAGAGCTTGCCGCGCTTGGCGAGCGGCAGGGGCGTCATCTCGATCACGACCTGGGGACCGACATTGTCCCAGCCTTCGTCACCCACGGCGTCGACGCCGCGGCTGACCCGCTGGCCCAGCCACCAGTCGCCTACCTCGGCGCGCAGATGCTCGTTGCGCGCCACGACTTCCTCGCTGTGGGCGATCATCTCCTTGGGCGACAGGCCGGGATCGATCTGCAGGTAGCGCAGCGAGCGGTAGAAGCGGTCGATATGCTCCTTCAGGCGGAAGGGCACGCCATTGAAGGTGCGGGTCATGTCGAAGGCGCCGTCGCCGTATTTCCAGCTGCGGTCGCGGAACGGGATCATCACCTCGTTCTCGGGCACGAACTTGCCGTTGAACCAGGCGATGCGTTGATTGCTGAGCTGTGTAGCCATGTTGTCCTCCTGATCAGTTGGCTTGAAGTTCGAAGGCTGCGGCGGCGGCCGACGGGCTGCGCCGCTTCCTGACGGTCGTCGGTGCGGCCGGTGCGATGTTTCCACTCTCGTCGGCGAGACCGGCGACATAGGAAAGGGCGCGGCTTATGTCGTTTTCCATCTCGCGGCGGGCACCCGAGGCGTCCCGCGACTGCAACGCCTCGATGAGACGCAGGCGGCCGGCGGGACCGCGCGACGAGGAGATGAAGTCGGGATAGAGCAGGTTCATGTAGGGCCCGGTTTGCAGCCACAGGCTCTCGATCAGGCGCAGCAGCGTCGGCTGGCCCGCGGCCGCATAGACGGCGAAGTGGAACTCTCGGACCTTCTGGCGGTCGGTGATGCTGTCGCCCCGGTTGCGGGCAACGATGATCTCGCGGGCGGCGCGGCGGATGCCGGCGATCTGGTCGCGGGTTGCCGACAGGGCGGCTTTCGCGGACGCAAGGCCTTCCAGTTCCATGCGGATGTCGCGCAGCTCGAGGACCTTGTCGCGTGTCATCAACGGCACGCGGACCGACCGGTTGGGGTTCATCTCGAACGCGCCTTCGGCGACCAGCCGGCGCAGCGCCTCGCGCACGGGTGTCAGGCTGACCCCGAGCACGCCCGCGACATAGCGGAAGGTGACTTTCTGTCCCGGCGTGAAGCGACCCGTAGCCAGGGCCTCGCGCAGCGAGTCGTAGACCTGCTGGCGGAGCGAGGTGTCTTCCGGGTCCGGAGCGGAGTCGGTGCGGCGCATCGGGCGTGAAGCTTAGAACAGGTCGACCAGATTTGTGATCACAAAAATGCATTGCTGGAGTGAAAGGCGGCGGTTAGGCTTTGCCGGTTTGTGATCACATTTTTCCACGGCCGCCCCGTGCCGTGGGCATTGTTTTTGCTGGGTGAGGGACATGCGCTCCTACGCGAAGTCGATCGCACTTTACGAAAAGACCCGAAAGCATCTGGCCGGTGGCGTCAGCAGCAACGTGCGGTACGCCAGCGTGCCGGTGCCGCTGTTCTTCGCGCGTGGCGAGGGCGCGCGTCTCCACGATGTCGATGGCAACATCCATATCGATTACGTGCTGGGCAACGGTCCGGCCATCCTGGGACACGCACCGAAGAAGGTGATCGATGCGGTCGCTGCGTCTCTGGGCGAGGGCCAGCTCTTTGCTGCGCAGAATCCGCGCGAGACCGAACTGGCCGAGAGGCTTTGCGGCCTGCTGCCCGGCGCCGAGGTCGTACGGTTCTCGACCTCGGGTACCGAAGCGGTGCTCATGGCGTTCCGCTTGGCCCGCGCCTTCACCGGGCGCGACAAGATCCTGAAGTTCGAGGGCCATTATCACGGCTGGAGCGACCAGGCCTATATCAGCGCGCGTCCGCCGCTGAACGAGGCGGGACCTGCGGATGCACCGGTGCCGGTCGCCGGCTCGCCCGGCATGCCGGCGAGCGTGCTGGGCGATGTCGCGGTCTGCGCCTGGAACGATCTCGACCTGCTGGAGCAGACGCTGGAGCGCCATCGCGGCGAGATCGCCGGCGTGATCATGGAGCCGGTGATGGTGAATGGCGGGGCGATCCCGCCGGCCCCCGGCTATCTCGAAGGTGTGCGGGCGCTTTGCGACAAGCACGGCGCGCTGTTCATCTGCGACGAGGTCATCACCGGCTTCCGCGTCGGCCTGCGCGGTGCGCAGGGGAAGTTTGGCGTCACGGCCGATCTCAGCATCTATGCAAAGGCGGTGGCCGCGGGCTTCCCGCTGGCGATGGTCGCCGGTCGCCGGGACATCATGGATACTCTGCTCGACAAGGGCGTGATGCATGGCGGCACCTACAACGGTAACGTCCAGAGCATGGCGGCGGCGCTGGCGGCGCTTGACGTCCTCGAAGCGGACGATGGCGCGGTCTATCGCGATCTCGAAGCGCGCGGCACGGAGCTGATGCAGGGCCTCGCCGCGTTGGCGGCAAAACACAAACTGCCGATCCTGGTGCAGGGCATGCCGGCGATCTTCCAGACCTTCTTCACCTCGAACCCGGCGCCGCGGAACTATCGCGAATCGGCGGCCTGCGACCGCGACGCCATGCTGGCACTGCATGCGGCGTTGCAGGAGGAGGGCGTCCGCTCCCAGCAAGCCGGCAAGTGGTTCCTGTCGACGGCGCACGACAAGCCCGTCATCGAAGAGACGCTGGCGGCGGCCGATCGCGCCATGGCCAAAGTGGCGCGCGCCTAGATGTCGGACATCCGTCTCGAAGAGGTGACCAAGCGCTACGGCACGTTTGCCGCCGCAGACTCGGTTGATCTTTCGGTGACGCAGGGTGAGTTCGTCACCATCCTGGGGCCGAGCGGCTCGGGCAAGACGACGCTTCTGTCGCTGATCGCCGGTCTCAACCGGCCGACTTCGGGCCGCATCTTCATCGGCGGCCGCGACGTCACCAACGCCACGGCGCAGGAACGCAACATCGGGCTGGTCTTCCAGTCCTACGCCCTGTTCCCGCACATGACGGTGCTGCAGAACGTCCTGTTCCCGCTGGGTGTCCGCAAGATCGGTGGCGTGGAGGCCGACAGACTGGCGCGCGACGCGCTGAAGCTGGTGCGCCTCGATGGCTTCGAGAACCGCCGCCCGTCGCAGCTTTCCGGCGGCCAGCAACAGCGCGTGGCGCTGGCGCGGGCCGTCGTCTTCAAGCCCGACATCCTGCTGCTCGACGAGCCGCTGGGCGCGCTCGACCGCAAGCTGCGCGAGGAATTGCAGGTCGAGCTGAAGCAACTCCAGCGCACCTTGGGCGTCACGACCTTGCTGGTCACGCACGACCAGGAAGAGGCGCTGTCCCTGTCCGATCGTATCATGGTGCTCGACAAGGGTCGCACGCAGCAGGTCGCGGCGCCGACCGAGGCCTATCTCAAGCCGGCGAACCGCTTCGTCGCGGAGTTTTTAGGCATCGCCAACTTTGTCGGCTTGCCTGACGGCCGCCAGGGCGTGGTGCGCCCGGAGCGCGTGCGGCTGATGGGCGAGGGGCAGGGCAAGCCGGCGCGAGTCGTCGAGGCGATCTATCTCGGGCAGATGGTGCGCTACCACCTCGCCCTCGAAGGCAATCAATCGGTCGTGGCGGCCGTGCCGTTCCTGGGCACGGCTTACACGCCGGGAGAGCGTGTCAGCGTTTCGTGGGAGTCGGCCGATATCTGGCCGGTAACATAGAGGGGATCGAGATGAAGAGACGTACTTTCGTCGGTGCCGCTGCCGCCCTGCCGGCCGTGAGCCTCCTGTCCGGGACCGCGCGCGCGCAGTCCAAGGAAATCCGCATGATCGAATCGGGCGGCGCTTCGGGCGATTCGATCCAGAAGGGCTACATCGACCCGCTGTTCCAGAAGACCGGCATCAAGGTCGTGCGCGAAAGCCCGAGCTCGCTCGGCAAGCTGCGCGCGCTGGTCGAGAGCGGCCAGACCAGCACGACGCTGTTCGAGCTGGGTTCGGGCATCGTCCTGCAGGCCAAGAAGCTCGGCCTGATCGAAAAGGTCGACTGGGCCGCCGTCAATCCGGCCGCGATGTTCCCCGAGGCCAAGGACGAGTACGGCTTCGGCTACCAGTATTTCTCGACCATCATGGCCTGGCGCAAGGGCGTGAAGGAGCCGAAGAACTTCACCGAGTTCTTCGACACCAAGGCCTTCCCCGGCAAGCGCTGCCTGCCCGACTTCCCGCACTACTGCCTGCCCTTCGCGCTGCAGGCGACGGGCGTGCCGATCGACTAGCTGTTTCCGCTCGACGTCGACACGGCCTTCAAGAAGCTGAACGAGATCAAGAAGGACGTCGCGGTCTGGTGGAAGGCGGGCGCGCAGCCGCCGCAGCTCATGAAGGACAACGAGGTCCAGTACTCGATCTGCTGGTCCGGCCGCGTCGTGGGTGATCCGGCCTTCGGGCTCAACTTCGCGGGCGGCAAGGCCGACCTGTCCTTCATCTGCGTGGTCAAGGGTTCCAAGCCCGACGACAAGCTGGCCGCCTGGAAGCTGATGCACGAGATGTCGCTGCCGGAGAACCAGGCGAAGGCGGCGGAAGTGATCTCCTACACCGGCCCGAGCCCCGATCTCGACAAGCTGCTGCCCCAGGACAAGCTCTGGCAGTTCCCGACCAGCAAGCAGAACAAGGACGTGCAGTATTTCGAGAACGCCCAGTGGTGGGCCGACAACGGCGAGGCCGTGAACAAGAAGTGGGAAGCCTTCAAGCTCAGCCTGTGATGACAAAGGCGGTGAATCGCGCACCTCCCCATTCAAATGGGGAGGTGTCGGCGTCTTACGCCGACGGAGGGGTCATGAGCATCAGTCGTGATGCGTGTGACCCCTCCGTCGCGGATTACCGCGCCACCTCCCCATTTGAATGGGGAGGCACGGGATGATTCGCTCCAGCGGGTTCTCGTTCATCGCGCCGCTGCTGGTGCTGATGGTCGTCGCCTTCAACGCGCCCATCGTCTACATGCTGGGCCTCGCCTTCTGGGAGAAGGGGCAGGGCTTCACGCTCGAGCACTATGAAGGCCTGGCCGAGGCGCCGGTCTATCTGCGCGTGCTCGGCAACACGATGCGCATCGCGCTGATCGCGACCTTGGCCAACATCGTCATCGGCTATCCGCTGGCGCACTGGATGCGCGGACTCGGCAGCCGCGGCCGCATGATCGCGCTCGCCCTGGTCGTGCTGCCTTTCTGGGTCTCGATCCTCGTGCGGACCTACGCCTGGATCGTCGTGCTGGGCAACGGCGGCATCGTGAACCGCGCCCTGCAGTGGAGCGGACTCACCGATGCGCCGGTCTCCTTCCTCTACAACGAGTTGGGCGTCACCATCGGCATGGCCAACGTGCTGCTGCCGTTCCTCGTGCTGCCGCTTTTCGCCGCCATGATCCGCATCGACGACCGGCTGCTGCAGGCCGCCGCTTCTCTGGGGGCGCCGCCGCGCACCATCTTCTGGAAGGTCTATTTCCCGCTCACCCTGCCGGCGCTGGCCGCGGGCGCGCTGCTGGTGTTCATCCTCTGCCTCGGCTTCTACGTGACGCCGGCCATCCTGGGCGGCGGCCGGGTGCCCATGATCTCCAACCTGCTCGACACGCTGATCAACCAGATCCCGCGCTGGGAACAGGCGTCGGCCATCTCGACGATCCTGCTGATCGTGACCCTGCTGATCTTCGCGGCCTATCGCCGTCTCGATCGAAAGGCCTCAGGAGCATGATCGGCGGCTCGATCTGGACGCGGCGGGGACTGGCGGCCATGGGCATCTTCGGTCTGGTCTTCCTCACCGTACCGCTGGTCATCGTGATCCCGATGTCCTTCTCCTCGGCGCGGGCGCTGACCTTCCCGCCGCCCAGCCTGTCGCTGCGCTGGTACGAGACCTTCTTCGGCGATCCGCGCTGGATGGAGGCGATGTGGACCTCGACCCTGGTCGCCGCGATCTCCTCGGTGGCGGCGCTGGTGCTGGGCGGGCTGGCGGCCTACGGGCTGCGGCGCGGCAGCTTCAAGGGGCGCGACTGGGCCGAGGGCAACTTCATGGCGCCCCTGATCGTGCCGACGATCATCGTGGCCATCGCGCTCTATCTCGCGCTGGCCAAGGTGGGCCTTCTGGGCTCGCTGCTGGGGCTGGTGGTCGCCCACACGTTGCTGAACGTGCCGCTGGTCATGATGGTGCTGGGCGTGGCGATCCGCGAGTTCGACCAGCGGATCGAGCAGGTCGCCTGGAGCCTCGGCGCCTCGTGGAGCTACACGATGCGCAAGGTCGTGCTGCCCAACCTGGCGCCCTCCGTCTTTGCCGCCTGGATCTTCGCCTTCATCGGCAGTTTCGACGAGGTGATCGTGACCTCGTTCATCGCCGGCAAGTACGAGACCGTGCCGAAGAAGATGTTCAACGAACTGGTGTTGGAGGTGAACCCCACCATCACCGCCGTGGCGACGCTCTTGATCGCTTTCACGGTGCTGGCACTTGCGGCCGTTGCTTTCGTGCTGGGCCGGGCCGGAAAGCTCAAGGAGACTGTGGTCTAGAGGGCGGCATTCCTCTTCGCAAACCTGACATACAGGGATACTAAACAGCCGGTATGGTCTCGAACAGACCGGATCCTACGTGTGTTCAGACGAGGAGGCTTGTGTGGCCGGCATCGAGAGTTTTCCCAACTACGATTTGCTGACGAGCGACGCGCAGTATTTTGACTACAGCTCGGCCGCGAACCCGATCCAGCAGGGCATCATCCCACCGGTGCCGTACCGGGCCTTCTCGCCATCTTTCTTCGACGAAGGGCCGACGCGCGTGCAGCCGCTCGATGTCAGCGAGGAGCTGGGGATCGTCGGCCCGGCGACCAGCCCGGCGCTCTGCGCGAACTTCATCCGTATCGTCCGCGGATCGCTCATGACCTCGGCCGAGGCCACCAGCCAGGTGTTTTTCGTGTTCCGGGGCAATGGGCGCACCGACGCGTGCGGTGAGACGATTCACTGGTCGCAAGGCGACTACATGGTGCTGCCGGCGCATGGCCACGCGATGCATCATTCGGACGGCGAGGCGGCGCTCTACTGGGTGCATGATGCGCCACTGCTGCGCTATCTCGGTGCATCTCCGACGGTCGCCCGCTTCAAGCCGACCTTCTATCAGCACACCAAGGCGCAGCAGAAGCTCACGGAGATCGCCACCGATCCGAAGACCGCGAACGCCAACCGCGTCAGCGTTCTCCTGGCCAACAAGAACTTTCCGGCTACCCGGACCATCACTCACACGATGTGGACGATGTTCGGCCTCTTGCCGAAGGACGCGGTTCAGTACCCACACCGCCACGAGTCGGTGGCGATGGATTTCGTCATCGACTGCAAGCCCGGTTGCTACACGATGATCGGCACGGAACTGGACGAGACCGGGATGATCAAGAACGGCCGTCGCGAGGACTGGGCGCCCGGCGCCAGTTTCATCACGCCGCCCGGCTATTGGCATTCGCATCATAACGAATCGGGAGAGGATGCCCACGTCCTGCCGATCCAGGATGCCGGGCTGCACACCTACCTGCGCACCCTGGAGATCATGTTCAGCCATCCTGGGCATGACCGCACGGTGCATATTTCGCAGACGCCGTAAGGGCCTACCGAAATCCCTGTAGCGGGCCTTCCATTGGTGCAGTATGTGGCGCCAGTAACGGGAGGCAACGATGAATCATCCCAAGCGCGTGCGGCTCGTCGAAGTGGGGCCGCGCGACGGTTTGCAGAACGAGGCGAAGCCGGTGCCGGTCGAGGCCAAGGTGGCCCTGATCGACGCGCTGTCGGCGGCCGGCCATTCGGCGGTCGAGGCCGGCAGCTTCGTGTCGCCCAAGTGGGTGCCGCAGATGGCCAACACCGACCAGGTGATGGCCCGCATCCAGCGCAAGCAGGGCGTGAGCTATCCGGTGCTGGTGCCCAACAAGCAGGGCATGAATGGCGCGGTCGAGGCCGGTGTCGGCGAGATCGCGATCTTCACCGCGGCCTCCGAGGCCTTCTGCCGCAAGAACACCAACTGCTCGATCGACGAGAGCTTCGAGCGCTTCGCACCGGTGATGGAAGCGGCGCAGAAGCACGGCATGAAGGTGCGCGGCTACGTCTCGACCGTGATCGCCTGCCCCTATGACGGCAAGGTCTCGCCCGCCAAGGTCGCGGAGGTGTCGGACCGTCTGTTCCGCATGGGCTGCTACGAGGTCTCGCTCGGCGACACGATCGGCGTCGGCACGCCGGGTGAATGCGTCGCGATGATCGACGCTGTGGCCGAGAAGATGCCGCGCGAAAAGATCGCGGCGCATTTCCACGACACCTACGGCCAGTCGCTGGCCAACATCCTGGCCGTCATGGAGCGCGGCATCGCCGTGTTCGACACGGCGGTCGCGGGCCTCGGCGGTTGCCCCTACGCCAAGGGCGCCTCGGGTAACGTCGGCACCGAGGATGTGATATACTTGATGAACGGTCTCGGCATCGAGCACGGGGTCGACCTCGACGCCATCGCCAGAGCCGGCCGCGAGATCTGCACGGCGCTGGGTCGCGAGCCGGCGTCCAAGGTGGCGCAGGCACTGAAAGCCAAGGCGGCGGCCTGACGGGCCGCTGAAAGTCGGAATTCTGGCGAACAAACGAAATAAACGAAATTAACGAATCAGACGATTTGGATTTTGCGGCTTTTGGATGAGGTAATTATATACCTCTGACGTAACAATGTTGCTTGCCGGTGCCTGTCAACAGCCTTCCAAGCTTCACGAACGTTCAAGACGGAAGTCCATACCCGGCGTCAAATCGCCGGCATGGACGCACTTCCCGGGTTCCTGATTGCCGCGACGGCGCTGGCCGGCAGCCCAGGCCCGGCGACTCTCAGCCTGACGGCCGCCGGTGCGGCGTTCGGGGCGAGGCGGGCTCTCGGCTACTTGGCGGGCATCGTCGTGGGCATGGTCGCGGTGATGGCGATCGTGGCGAGCGGCATGGTCGGCTTGCTGCTCGCCGTGCCGAACGTGGCGCCCGCCGTGGCGGCGCTCGCCGCGCTCTATTTCCTGTGGCTGGCCTGGCGCATCGCGACCGCGCCACCCGTGTCGGAGGAGGGCGCACGAGGGGAACCGCCGACCGTCGCGGCGGGACTCTTGCTGTCGCTGGTCAATCCCAAGGGCTATGTCGCGATGGCCGCGCTCTATTCGGGCTTCACCCTGTTGCCGGATCGGCTGGGGGCCGACGTGGCGTTGAAGCTCGTCGTGCTGACCCTGGTCATCGCCGCGGTGAATGTCGCCTGGCTGCTTGCCGGTGCGGCGCTCACGCGTTTCTTCCGCGATCCAAGCACCAACCGGATCATCAACGTGGCCTTTGCCGTGTCGCTCGTCGCCTCGGTCGCCCTGGCTTTCGTCGTCTGACCGCGGCTACTGACGCTGAACGATCCTGACGGTAACCGACGTGGAACGGCCGGCCTCGTCGACGACGGCGAGCCGGGCGGTGCCGGCGCCGTCGGGCACCCATTGTGTGCCGTCGAGCGGGCGGCCGTCGACCAGCCAGCGCAAGCGGCCCTGGCCGCCCATGGCGTTCAGCGGCACGGCCTCGCGGGCGGCGAGTTCGATGCGGGCATCGGCCGGCGGGTAGGCGATGCGCGGGCCGCCGCTTGTCTCTGAATAGGGCGCGAGCGTGCGCATGCGTGGCGGCAGCTCGCGATGGGAGGCGACCTTGATCGCGTCGGCCGGGGGGCGGATGGCGCGATTGTCCTCGCCGGGCAGGCGGCCGAAGGCCTTGAACATGATGGGCAGCGCCGACAGGCGGCCGAGCTGGCCGGGGCGCGGCGTGCCGTCGGCATGGCCGACCCACACGACGACCGTCCAGTTGGCGCTGTAGCCCGCGGCCCAGGCGTCACGAAAGCCGGCCGAGGTGCCGGTCTTGAAGGCGATGCGGCGCTCGCGCAGTGCCACAGGCAGGGAGGCGAAGCCCTCGGGCAGCGGCGCCTCGGCCAGCACGTCGGAGACGTACCAGGCGGCGGTCGGTCCGATGAGGCGGAGCGACGGGGGCTTCGGCCGGTCGCGGCGGACCTGCGGCGGAGCGAAGCTGCCGCCGTTGGCGAGGCCGGCATAGAGGCCGGCCATCTCGAGTGGCGAGGCCGTCGCGCTGCCGAGCGCCACGCCCAGCGAATTGCCGTTGTCGCCGGGCGGCAGGCCTGGTGACACGCCGGCCGTGCGCAGCGTCGACAGGAAGCGCTGCGGCCCGACCTTCTCCAGCGCCAGCACGGCCGGCACGTTCAGCGACTGTTGCAGGGCGCGGCGCACCGTCACTGCGCCCTGATGATCGCGGTCGAAGTTGCGCGGCAGCCAGTCGCGGAAACGCACCGGCACGTCCTCGACCAGCGTTTCGGGGTGCAGGGTGCGGTCGTCGAAGGCCATGGCATAGATCAGTGGCTTCAGCGCCGAGCCCGGAGAGCGGCGGGCGCGCACGAGATCGACCTGGCCGGCGCGGCCGAAGAAATTGTCGCCGCCCAGCCAGGCCACGACACCGCCGGTGCGGTTGTCCAGCACGACCATGGCGATCTGGGCGCCGTCGGCGAGGGTGCGACGCTCCTCGTGCACGAACTGGTCGAGCGCCTGCTGCAGCTCGTAGCGGATCGTGGTCGGCACGACCGCGCCGGGCGATTGGCCGGCCAGCGAGGCCGAGAGGTGCGGCGCCTGCATGGGCATTGCAAGCCGGCGATCGGGCGCGAGCCGGCTGCGCGCCATCTCGAACAGGGGAGGATCGATCACACCATGCTCGACGCCGCGCTCCAGCACGCGGTCACGCGCTTTCTGCGCCACGGCCGAGGCACGGTCTGGACGCCGCCGTTCCGGCGATTGCGGAATGGCGACCAGGAGGGCCGCTTCGGCGGCGCTGAGCTGGCGCGGCTCCTTGCCGAAATAGGCGAGGGAAGCGGCGCGCACGCCTTCGAGGTTGCCGCCCATCGGCGCCAACGTCAGGTAGATCGCCAAGACCTCGCGCTTGGAATAGCGCCACTCCAGTTGCAGCGCGCGGGCCGACTGGATGGCCTTGGTCGTGAAGCTGCGTGGCCTCGGATCGAGCAGGCGTGCCGCCTGCATCGAGATCGTCGAGGCACCGGACACGATGCGACCACGCTCGGCAAGCTGTTTGGCCGCCCGGATCGCCGCAAGCGGATCGACGCCCCAATGGTCGTCGAAGCGGCGATCCTCGTAGGCCTTGAGTAGGCCGAGATAGAGCGGATCGACGTCGTCGACCGAGGTCTTGAGTCGCCATTTGCCGTCGGCCGTCGTGAACGCCCGCAGCAGGCGGCCGTTGGCGTCGATCACCTCCGTCGACCGGTCCTGATAGCGCGACAGGTCGGGCGGGAACGCGCGGTCGAGCGCCAGCCCCGTCGCCGCCACGGTCGTGGCGACGACGGCAAGGCCGACCAGGAGGCGTCCCAGCTTCATGCCGGCTACTTCGTTCCTGCCGGAACGATCGTGAGTGTGCGCATCGCTGTCCGGCCATAGACGCGCGGGGCGTACATGTCCGAAACGTTGGTGGCGGGTACCGCGTAGGTGCCGGGCGTCACGGCGCGCACGATGTAGGCGACGTGATAGGAGTTGGGGTTCTTGGCCGAGGAATCCCACCAGGTCAGGTAAGGTCGCGTGCCCATGTTGAAGGACGCGAAGAAGCGGTCGTCGCGTGCCTCGGAAACGCGGGTCTCGGTGAGGTCGGTGAGGAACGGGAAGGACTTGACCGTTTCCTCGTTCAGCACCGATTCGATCTCGAATCCGGCCGGCAGCAGGTCGAGCAGCGCCACCTCATGGTAGCCGCCCTCCAGGTTGCGGCCGGAGATCGAGACGATGAAGCGCTCGTTCTGCACGACATGCCCCAGCGAGCTGCGCTCGCCGTCGAGCTTCAGGAACTCGCGCTGCACGGTGATGCCGGCGGTGGCCGCGGGCTGAGGATCGACCGGCACGCCACGCGCCGTCACCTGCATCCAGATCGGACGGTCGCTGTCGTTGCGCAGCTTGAGGCCGCGGGCTAGCGCCGCCGCATCGGGGGTGAGCGTCACCGGCTCGGCCGCCGCCTGGCGCTGCTGGCCATCGACCGAGTAGTTGAGCTGGGCGCTGCCACTCATCGCGCGCGCAGCCATCACCAGCCACGCCTGTTCCTGAGTAGTGGTCAGGCCGAGCGTGGCGGCCAGACGATCACCGACGAGGTTGGTCATCTCGGTCAGGCCTTCGCGACCGCCCGCCTCGACAGCCAGGGTCACGAGGGCGGCGCGATTGCGCAGCGGCGAGCCGTAGTAGTCGGCCGGGTCACGCTCGTCGAGACGCTGGCGCGCCGTCGCGAAGGCGAGGCGGCCGCGTCCCGGCTCGCCCACCTGGTTCAGCGCCGCCGCCAGCATCGCCCAGGCGATGCCGCCCTTCATCTGGGCCGCTTTGGTGTCCTGGAAGTAGCGGACCCTGCCGGGATCGGCGAAGCCCGACTTCGCCAGCACGTACCAGGCATAGGCCTGGGCGTTGGGCGAGAGCTTGTCGGCGGTCCTGTTGAGCCAGCTGAGCCCGCGCTGCAGCGACGCCGACGGCACGGCCATCTGCTGCTGGTTGGCGCGAACCAGGAAGTCGAGCACGTAGGTCTGCAGCCACTCGGCCGCCGGCGTGGAGAAGGGTCCCCACATACCGAAGGATCCGTCGGCCAACTGCATGTCGACGATGCGATAGACGGCGTCCTGCACGCGATCGCCGATGCGTGGGTCGGTGGGGCCGTACCCCAGCAGCGCCACGTCGTTGTAGTAGAGCAGCGGCATGGCGCGGCTGGTCGTCTGCTCGATGCAGCCGAACGGGTACTTGTCGAGCGAACGCAGCAGGCCCGCGACGTCGATGCCGGGTATGCGGGTCAGCGAGGCGCTGACCTGCGCCGTGCCGGGCGCGAAGGCCGCGATCACGTTGCGGTCGACCGTGGCCTCGTTGCCGGGTCCCAGGCGCGCGACCGTGTCGACGGCGCTGGGTGTCTGCGCCGGTCGGACCTGGATATCCCATTCGCGCTGGACGGCGAAGTTGCCGGGACCCTGGACAGCCACCGTCACCTTGCCGAAGCCCGCGTCGCCGGCCCGCAGGGGCCAGGTCAGCAGCTCGCGTTGGTTGGCGGTGAGCCGCTTGGTCTCGGTCACCGGCCGTTCGAGCGAGACCGAGCCGCTGGTGGTGAGGGTGACGCGGTAGTCGCCTGCCTGGCCGTCGACATTATGTAGCGACAGCGCCACGCGTCCGACGTCTCTCGGGGCGAGGAAACGCGGCAGCACTGCGTCGGCGGTGACGGCGTCGCGTACGAAAAGGCGCTGCTCGCCCGAGCCGACGCGGTTCTTTTCGTAGGCGACGGCCATCAGCCGGAGCTGGCCGATGAAGTCGGGGATGTCGAAGGCGATCTTGGCCTCGCCGTTGGCGTCGAGCTTCACCGGGCCGCTGAACAGCGAAACGGTGCGCGTCGGCACGATGTCGAGGCCGCCGATCTCGCCGGCATCGCCGCCGGCGCGGATGCGGCCAAGCTCATCGGCCCGGGTGTCGAGCAGACGGCCGTAGTCGTCGCGCATGGAAATGCCGAGACGACGCTTGCCGAAATAGTAGTCGGCCGGGTTGGGCGTCTTGTAGCGCGTGAGCTGCAGGATGCCCTCGTCGACCGCGGCCAGGGTCACGAACGCGTCCTGGCCCGCCTGCAGGTTGGACACCTTCACCGGCACCTCGATGCGCTGACGCGGCGTGATCTTCTCCGGCGTGCCGATCTGGACAGCGAGTGTCCGCAGCGCCGGATTGAGACCGAGCCAGACGGCACCGATTGCGCGCGTGGGCGTGCGTTCGGCCGGCGCCGACAAGGGCCGCCAGGCGGTAACCAGCGCATAGGCGCCGGCACCCCATTCGGCCTTCACCGGTATCTCGACGGTCGTGCCGCCGGCCGGGACCGGCACCGACTGAGTCGAGACGATGCGGTCTGTGGCGATGGCGATCAGCGCCTCGCCGGCGAACGGCGCTTCGATTCTCAGACGGGCGTTGTCGCCCGGCGCGTAGTTCTGCCGGTCGCTGGCGACGCGCAGCGTATCCGGAGCCTCCTCGGCCGAGTCGCCGCCATACCAGCCGACATAGAAGGTGAGGCTGGTCGAGGTGTTGGCTTCCTTGTCGACGACGGTGAGCTTGTACTGTCCCCAGTCCAGACGCTGCGAGAGGCGCACCGGCGCATCGGCCTTCAACGTCACCTTCTCGGAGGTGATGAGACGGGTATTGTGGATCGACTGCCAGCGCCAGTTGCCGTCGACCTGGTACCATTGATAAGCGAAGACGATGCGCTCGATCTGATATTCGACCGACGGGCGCGCGATCTGCTTGCCGCTGCCATCGACGGCGATCAGATCGAATTCGGTGTTCATCCCCTCGCGGGCATAGCGGCCATCGAAGGTCGAGGCGACACCGAGATAGGTGTCGCGCGTCCGGACAGGCACGACCTTGTCGGTCTTGGTGGCGCGGCCGCCGCCGGGTTCGAAGACGCGGGCCTGAACATAGGCCCGCAACGGCAGGACTGTGTCAGTGGCGAGGCTGCCGGCCCATTCGAGATGCGACTTGCCCGCCTGGTCGGTGTCCTCGCCTTTCAGCTCGATGAAGGGCGGTTCGAATTTTTGCCGCGCGTCTTCCGGGCCGAACCGGTACCTGGCGAAGGCCGGGAAGGGCGTGTCGTCGATCGTGATGCGCATCTCGCCCTCGACGGCGAGATCGGAGGCCGGCGCGCCATAGAGGAAGTCGGCCGAAAGGCCGAACTTGTTCACGTTGCCCGGCCGGATGATCTCCTGCTCGGAGGTCAGCTCGATCTTGAGTTTCTCAGGGACGAAATCCTCGACCGAGAATTCGACCCGCCCGACAGGCGCACCCTTGGGATCGATATGGGCGGCGACCGCCCAGCGGCCGCGCCGCGACGATTTCGGAAGTTCGATCGCCTGGGCGACGGCGCCCGAGCCCTGCAGGGCATGGGTGAAGCGCGTGAACTCGCTGCCGTCGGGGCGCTTGACGATCAGCGTGACGGGCAGGTTGGCGAGTGCGTTGGCCGCGTCGTCGCGCATCAGCGCCATGAGCTGCACCGTCTCGCCGGGGCGATAGATGCCGCGCTCGGTATAGAGGAAGGCATCGACCGGGCCGGGCTGCGGCCGTCCGTCGACGCCGCGATCCGACAGATCGAAGGCCGACTTGGTGAGCTCGAGGCGTGAGAATTCCTTCTTCGCCGGATCCTGCGCCATGACGGCGACGGGCTCGGCTGCGCCGGTTCCCTTGAGCAAGCCGGCCGCAAACGAGGCGCGGCCGTCGGCGCCGGTGATCATCTTGCCGATCGGCTCGTTGCCGCGCGACAGGATGGTGACCTCGATGCCCGCAATCGGCTGGGCAGTCTGCAGCGAGCGCGTGAAGATGTTGAGGCCGTCGTCGCCGCTGAAGGAGGTGAGGCCGATATCGGTGTCGATCACCCACAGGCCTGCCGCCTCGCCGGTGGTCGTGTCGTCGTCGTCGTAGCTGCGGGCCGGCGGCTTGGCGGCATTCCACACCACGACGAAGTAGGCGCCGGGCTTCCAGTCCTGGATGGTCTCGCGGATCGGGAAGGCGGTGACGACGGCCTGGTTGGGCACGCTGCGCACATCCATCGTGCCGGTCCACTGCTCGGTGCCGTTGTTGCCGTTCAGCCAGCTGCGCAGCGACCAGGGTTCGGTGATCGGCTCGGAACCGGGGAAGGCCACGTCATAGTAGCGATCCGAGAAGCGATCGATGCCGCGCTCGTTCACGCGGTAGACCGAGATGCCGACCTTGGAGACGTTGATGGTAGTGACGGGCAGGCCGGCGGCGCTGCCACGCGGCAGGATGAAGCCCTTGCCGGGCAGGGTGACGACGGCGGGGCGGGCGCCCAGCGCCACGCTCACGCTCTGCTCGTCGCGCAGTTTCTCGCCGTTGCTACCCGGAAAGCCGGCCAGCAGTTTGACGGTGTAATCCTGACCGTAGGTGAGGCCCGCGATGCACAGCCGGTCGTCCACGACGCGCAGCGCGGTCTTGGTTTCGGGCTCGACCCGGATGAAGTCGCCGTACTTCACGTCGCCGGTGGCGAGAGGCTTGTTGAAGGCGAGGCAGGCCTCGGCTTCGGAACGGGTCGAATCGATGCCGACGCGGCGATAGGCGAACGGATCGCTGGGCAGGGCCGGCGGTTGGGCGACCGGCGTCGGCGCTGCCGACTGTTGCGTGGGAGCGGGCGTGGGCGGGGTCGGAGCCGCTGTCGCTGTAGGAGCCGGCGCAGCGGGGGCTGACGTTGGTGGTGTCGCCGTCGCCGTGCGAGTCGGCACCGGGCGGTCGACCGAATCGCCGGGCCTCCCGATCAGGTAACCCGCAATGCCGGAGCCCAGCATCAGGGCCACAACCAAGGCAGCCAGCGTCGACCGATTCATAAGAACCCCCGCGGAAAAGCGAACGGACAATAGAGCGTGGATTGTGCAGACAATGTGGAGTCTGAGGTCCGGTCTCCAATTCTCGCAGGCTGTGGCGTGAAGGTCACGCTGTGGATAGGCGGCGCTTGAGCGGGTGCTGGCGGCGTACTAAAGCGCGAGTGATGGCGTTGCATCTCATCAAGCTCGCGGTCGGCGTCGACGATCTCGCTCACATGAAGAAGGTCCAGGCGGCACGGCGCAAGGAGCGCCGGCAGTCGCCGCGCTCGCCGCATTGGGTCTACACGCGCAACTCGCCGCGGCGAGGCGAGGAACTGAAGGGAGGATCGCTCTACTGGGTGATCCGCGGCGTCATCCGGGTCCGCCAGGAGCTGGTCGGCTTCGAGGACGACTTCGACGAGGAGAGCGGCAAGAAGTTCTGCCGCATCAAGCTCAAGCGTACGCTGATCCAGACCGCACCGCGCGCTTGCAAGGCTTTCCAGGGCTGGCGTTATTTCGACCCCGAGCGCGCGCCGCCGGACCTGTCGAGCGGCGACACCGCCGACATGCCGCCGGAAATGGCGGCGGAGCTGAAGCGGCTGGGGTTGCTCTAGCGATTGGTGAGCTTGAGCTCGATACGGCGGTTGCGGGCCGTGTCGGTGGACGACAGCGGCTGGTGCTCGCCGTAGCCGGCCGCCACCAGGCGATCGTTCGGGATGCCTTCGCTGTGGAGGAACTTGACCACGGCGATGGCGCGGGCGGCCGAGAGCTCCCAGTTCGACGGATATTCCCGGCTGGCGATCGCCTTGCTGTCGGTATGACCGTCGACCTGGAGAACCCAATTGACCTCCTTCGGGATCGTGGCGGCGATCTCGACGAGGCGCTTGGCGACGCTGGCGAGCTGCTTCTCGCCGCTCTCCTGGAGCTTGGCCGAGCCCGAGGCGAATAGCACTTCCGACTGGAACACGAAACGGTCGCCCACGACCTGGATGTCCTGCTGGCCGCGCAGCGCTTCGCGCAGCCTGCCGAAGAACTCGGAACGGTAGCGCGCCAGCTCCTCGACCTTGCTGGCGAGCGCGCGGTTGAGCTTCTGGCCGAGATCGACGATCTGCGCCTGCTGTTCCTTGGCCTTGGCGTCTGCGGCATCGAGCACGGTGCTGAGGCGGGCCAGTTCACTCTTGAGAGCGGCCAGCTCGGCGGTGAGCCGCACGACGGCCGCCTTCTGTTCGGCGCTGAGCTTCTGCTCCTCGGTGAGGTCACCGAACAGCTTGCCCTTGTCCTGATTGGCGGCAGCCAGGGAGGCGGCGAGGCGCGTGAGCTCCAGGCGCTGGCGCTCGATCTCCTTCTGGAGATCGCCCGTCTTGGCAGCCGTAGACGTGGCCTCCTTGCTGGCGCTTTCCAGCGAGGCGGCGAGCCGGTCGCGTTCCGCCATCATCGAGGTCAGGCGTTCGGTGAGCTGGTCGCGCTCGATCTTCAGCGCGTCCGACGAGCTGCGCTGGCTGGACAGATCGGCGGTGAGACGATCGCGCTCGCTGCGGAGCGCGTCGGTCGCGCTGCGCTGGGCCGCCAGATCGGCGCCCAGCCGGTCGCGCTCGGCCTGGTTCGCGCGCAGCTGCAGGGTGAGCTTCTCGAGATCCTGCTTCAGGTTGTCGCTCGCCGCTTTCTCCAGCGACAGCACGCTGGCCAGGCTGCCGAGCTGCTTGTTCAGCGCGTCGATCGCGCTGTCGCGGGTGCTCAGCGTGTCGGTCAGGGTGAACTGCGCGACGCTGAACAGCGACAGCAGGAAGATCAGCACCATCAGCAGGGTCGTCAGCGCGTCGACGTAGCCCGGCCAGGTGTAGTCGGCGCTTCCTCCTCCTCGGCGGCGGGATGCGGCTGCCATGGCGTCAGTCGTCGCCCGGCGGCGTGCCGCGCGTCGAGGCGATGGTGCGGGCGAGCAGTCGGAACTCGCCGCGCAGCTCGTCGGCCAGCGCGGTGCGGCTGCGCACGCTCTCGTCGATCAGGCGGGCAAGGCCGGCCTCGAGGTTGCGCTGATGCGCCAGCAGGGCCTCGTTGCCGGTTTCCGGCTTGCGTTCGGTCAGGCGTGCGACGGTGCCGCGCAGCTCGATCGACTGCTCGGCGAGACGCGCCAGCAGCGCCTGCTGGGAGCGCATGCTCTCGGTCAGAGACGACAGGCGCTCGACCAGCGCGGCGTTGGCCGCCGCCGCCTGCTCGCGGCCCTCTTCGCTGCGGCGGAGCGTGCGCGTGAGATCGTCGAGACCGTCGGCGGTACGTTCCAGCAGGGCCTCGACATACGCCGAGACGCCCTGTTCGCCCTCGGTCTGGAGGGTGCCGCTGGAGAGCCGCGTGGCGCCCGCCAGCCATTCCTCGAGTTCGGTGTGGAAACGGCCCTGGGCCTGGCTGGCCTGCAGTTCAAGGAAGCCCAGCACGAGCGAGCCGGACAGGCCGAACAGCGAGGCGCCGAAGGCCGTGGACATGCCCTTGAGCGGCCCCTCGATACCCTGCTTCAGCTTGGCGAAGATCTGCACCGCGTCGCCGCCGGTGACCTGCATGCCGACAATGGCGTCGGCGACGGCACCGATCGTTTCGAGCAGGCCCCAGAAGGTGCCGAGCAGGCCGAGGAAGATCAGCAGGCCGATCATGTAGCGGCTGAGCTCGCGCCGCTCGTCGAGGCGGCTGGCGATGCCGTCGAGCATGGCGCGCGTCGCCGTGGGCGACAGGCGGAAATTGTCCTGGCGGTCGCCCATCATGGCGGCCATCGGCGCCATCAGGTCGATCGAGCCGGCATCGAGGGGCGGGGCGCCGGGCTCGCGATGCTGGAAACGGCGCAGCCAGCGCACCTCGGGCCACAGCGAGAGCACCTGGCGCATCACGAAGAAGATGCCGACGAAGAGGACGCCCACGATGACGCTGTTGAGGATCGGCGTGTTCATGAACACGCGCAGCAAGTCATGGTGGAGGAGGAAGGCGATACAGGCCACGATCGCGAGGAACAGCAGCATGCGCACGAGGTACGGAAGCGGATTACTCATTCTGTCTCCCGATGCCTGCGCGATGCCTGCCGGATCATGTGCCGGGCACCAGGATTTCAACCCGCTCGCCGCCATCACCCACGATGGAGGCGATTTCGATCCTGGAGCGAACGCCCTTGTCGATCAGGTAATTGCGCACGATCAGCGCGCGCGCGAGCGAGATCCTGCGGCTGTCCGGTTCGCCGTTTTCGGTGATGGTGCGCACCTCGACCTGACGCAGCGTGCGGTCGGTGACCTGCTGGGCGAACCGGTCGAGCTCGGCCTTGGAGGCATCTGAAAGCTCCGTCGACCGCGCGGCGAAGGCCAGGGTGATGGCCACGACGTTGCGCGCGGGCGGCGTTGAGGGCGCCGGCGCGAGGGCCGCCATCTGCTGCTGCTGCGGGGCCGTGCGAACGGGAGGCGACGGCGGTGCTGCGGTCGTGGGGGGCGGGGGAACGGGAGCCGGGGGCGCGACGCGAGGGGCCGTCGGAGTGGTGGACGGCGCGGCCGGCGGTGAGGGAGCGATCACGGTCGGCGGCGGCGGCTGCACGGGCGCTGCCACGGGCGCAGGCGGTGCTGCCGGTATTGGGGACGGCGTCGGAGTCGGCACCGCTGGGACGAGAGTCGGTGCGGGGGCCGGCGCGGCGACCGGAGGGGCGGCCGGCGGGGAAGCGGGCTTGACGGCGGGCGCGATGCTCGCCTTCTGGATCTCACGCTGCTTGCTGCGGCTCGTCGGCAGCTCCGGGACGGCGACGACGCGGCTCTTGATCGGCCCCGGCGGCGGGAGCGGGAGTGATGGGCCGGGCCCGGGGCCCGGATCGTAAGCCGCTGGCGTCTGGCTGCCGGAGGACCAGGGATTGAACGCCGGTCCGGCCGTCGGTGCGCGCTCGACCGTCGCGCGCGCGGGGGAGGCGGCTTGCGATCCCTGCTGCGGGACGGCTCCGGCCGGCAGGCCGGCGCCGGAGTAAGGATTGAAGGCGGTCACGTTCTGCCCATGGGCTGCAAGCGACACCGTGCCCACGCCGATCACGGCGAGGGCCAGGCTCCGTGCAGCGGCCGAAGAGGGGGGCATAACCGATTGCCTTTCCAAGGGATTTGGCGAATCGACCATAACGAATGGTCGCCCAGCGCTCAACCGCTTGCGGCAATGCAACAGAGGATGAAAGCATGCCGACGGCGAAGGGCCGTCAGGCCTTGGACAGGATATCGACCATCGGGTCGCGCAGACCGAAGTTGCTGGCGAGGATCGAGGGTCCGCCCAGCTCGTAGGGCTGGCCCGCGATGTCGCCGACGAGGCCGCCGGCCTCGCGCACCATCAGGATGCCCGCCGCGACGTCCCACGGCGCCAGGCCGAACTCGAAGAAGGCGTCGTAGCGGCCCGCCGCCACGAAGGCGAGGTCGAGCGCCGCGGCGCCCCAGCGGCGGACGCCGGCCGTGCGTTCGGTCACCGCCGCCAGCTTGGCGTGATAGGCGGCGTGGTTGCCCTTGCCGATATGGGGAATGCCGGTGCCAACCAGGGCACGTGCCGGCTCTTTGCGGCCGGAGACGCGCAGGCGGCGCGAGCGGGCGTTGGGCGTATCGATATAGGCGCCGTTGCCCTTCTCGGCCCAGAACAACTCGTCTGAGATCGGTTGGTAGATGACGCCGGCGATGATCTCCTTCTCGCGCTCCAGCGCGATGGAGATGGCGAAGTGCGGGACGCCGTGCAGGAAATTGGTCGTGCCGTCGAGCGGATCGACGATCCAGCGGTTGCGGCCGTCGCCCTTGGTCTCGCCGCCTTCTTCGCCTAGGAAGCCGTAGTCGGGGCGGACGCGCGACAGCTCGGCGCGCAGGGTGCGCTCGGCCTTGATGTCGGCGTGGCTCACGAAGTCGCCGGGACCCTTCTCGGAGATCTGCAGATGCTCGACCTCGCCGAAGTCGCGCTTGAGATTCTTGGCCGCGGCAAAGGCGGCGCGGATCATCACGGTGATGGTGGCCGAGCGCGTGGCCAGTGTCTTCCGCTCGGGCGGGCCCGAGCGCTCGCGGGCCTCGCCCATCGGGGCGCGGCCGACACGGGCGACCGGGGTCTCGCGCGGGGAACGGTTGGTGGGGAGGGCCACGGTTACGCGCCTAGTCCTTGGCGCGTTCCATGTAGGTGCCTTCCTCGGTGTTGATCACCAGCCGCGTGCCGACGCCGATATGCGGCGGCACCATCACGCGGATGCCGCCCTCGACGATGGCCGGCTTGTAGGAAGAGGAAGCGGTCTGGCCCTTCACGACGGCGTCGGCTTCGACGACGGCGAGAATGACGGTCTTCGGCAGCTCAGCACCGACGGGAGCGCCTTCGTACAGCGACACGGTCACTTCCATGCCGTCCTGCAACCAGCGCGACTGGTCCTCGTCGAGGACATCGGCGCCGACCACCAGCTGCTCGAAGTTTTCCTTGTCCATGAACGTGAAGCCGTTCTCGTCCTTGAACAGGTAGGTGCACTCGCGCTCGTCGATATGGACGCGCTCGATGGTCTCGCCCGAACGGAAGCGCTCCTGCAGCTTGTTGCCCTCGCGCAGCGCCTTGGCCTCTATGGCCACGAACGCGCCGCCCTTGCCGGGGCTGATGTGCTGGACCTTGGCGGCGACCCAGAGCTTGCCGTTGTACTCGATGACGTTGCCGGCTCGGATGGAATTGACTTGGACTTTCATGGAGTTACCCGGCCTTACCGCTGTCTCGGATGAATGGAATTCGGCCTCGCCCGCGGTAGCGGTTCGAGGCCGGCGCGGGCCTTCTATCAAAGGCAGCGCGGGGTCGCAACCGGCCGGCCCGAGGCCGATTGGGGCTATTTCAGGCCCAATTCGGCCTGTTTCTTCTTCGGGAGAGCTGCCGCGATGACGGCATGCGCCTGTTTCAGGTAGGCCTGCGTCTCTGCCGGCGTCAGGACCGCCGGGTCCTCGAGGGCGACCCATTTCGCGCGGGCGAGGTAGGGCGCCGGCCTGAAACCCTTGGCATGGGAGAGCGCCTCGAAATGCTCGGGCGGGCACTTGAAGCAGAGACGCGCGACGGAATGGCCGGGCGGCCCGATCAGGCAGAACATCTTGCCGCCGACCTTGAAGACGGTGACGCCTTCCCACTGCACGGTCCGCGTCGCGGCCGGCAACTTGCGGCAGAAGGCATCGACCTGCTTGGGAGTCATGACGACACCCTACACGCCGCACCGTTCGCGTGCGATGGTGGGGCATGAACGAATGGCGTCCCGACAGGCTCGAGCGGCGCCTGCCATACCTCCAGGCGCGGGCCCGCATCCAGGCCGCGATGCGGCAGTGGTTCGCGGCTGAAGGCTTCGTCGAAGTCGAGACGCCGATCCTGCAGGCTGCGCCGGGCGCCGAGGTCCATCTCACGGGCTTTGCGACGGAGTGGGAGCTGCCCGACGGCGAAGGGCTTGAACGCTGGCTGCACAGCTCGCCCGAGTTCGCGATGAAGAAGCTGCTGGCCGGCGGGATGCCGAGGATCTTCCAGTTCGCGCGGGTGTTCCGCAACGCCGAGGGCTCGGCCCTGCATCATCCCGAGTTCACCATGCTGGAATGGTATCGCGCCGGCACGGGCTACGAGACGATCATGGCCGACTGCAGGGCGCTGCTTGCCGCGACCGGTGTCGACGAGCTCCGTTGGGGCGGCCATGTCTGCGATTCGAAGGCCGAGCCGGAGCGGCTGACGGTGGCGGAGGCCTTCGTGCGCCATGCCGGTGTCGACCTGTTCGCGACCATCGGTAATGCCGAGGCGCTGTCGGGCGCCTCGGGCATCGCCATGCATGCCGGTGACAGCTGGGAAGACGTCTTCTTCCGCGTGATGTTCGAGAAGATCGAGTCGCGGCTCGGCATGGGCCGGCCGACCATCCTCTGCGAGTACCCGATCTCGATGGCGGCACTCGCCCGAGCCAAGCCCGGCGATCCCCGGGTGGCGGAGCGGTTCGAGCTCTATGTCTGCGGCGTCGAGCTGGCCAACGCCTTCGGCGAGCTGACCGATCCAGCGATCCAGCGCGAACGCCTTGTGGCGGATATGGATCTAAAGGACGAGCTCTACGGCGTGCGCTGGCCGGTCGACGACGATTTCCTGGCGGCACTCGACCACGGCCTGCCGGACTGCTCCGGCATCGCGCTCGGCTTCGACCGGCTGGTGATGCTGGCGAGCGGCGCGTCGCACATCGAGGACGTGCTATGGCTCCCCGTCCGCTGACCCGTGCGCGGCGAAGAGTTCGTTGAAGGCGTGCACCGCAGCTTCCGGACCGTCTCTGTAGTCCCACACGCCGCCCGCCACGGCCAGGAAGTCGGCGCCGGCCACGATCAGGGGCTTGCAGTTCTCGACCGTGATGCCGCCGATCGCCACGCAGGGCACTTCCATCAGGCTGCTCCACCATTCGACGATCTCGATGTCGGCCGGCGTGGTGACGTGTTTGGTGGTGGATGAAAAGAACGCGCCGAAAGCCACATAGTCGGCGCCGGCCTCGGCCGCTTCCATGGCGAGGTGGCGCGAGGCCTTGCAGGTGACCCCGACCTGGCGGTCGGGACCGACGATCCGGCGCGCCTCGGCATAGGGCATGTCGTCCTGGCCGACATGGACGCCGTCGCAGTCGAGCTTCACCGCGAGGTCGGGCCGGTCGTTCATGATGAAGGCCACGCCGCGCTGCTGGCAGATCGGCCGCAGCGTGTCGGCGGCGCGGACGATCGCCTCGTCGGGCAGGTCTTTCAGCCGCAGCTGGAAGGCCGCGACGTCGCCGCCGTCGAGCGCGGCGCGCAGTTCGTCGGCGAAGATCGAGGGATGCTCGATACGGGGCGGGGAGATGAGATAGAGACGGGTCAATGGCTTGCCTGATTGTGCCCGTGGTTTATGCGGAAGCCGGCGCTCCGTCGAGAGGCCCGGAGGCGAAAATACCCCCGTTGTCTAGGCGCGGCGGTCTGGGTTAACTGGAAGTAGCCCTCTCGCCAGGAATCATGAGCAAAACCAGGAAAACAGTCGTTCTGGTGCTGGTATCGACCGTCGTCAGCCTTCTCGCCGGCATCGCCATCGCCAGTTACCTGACCGTCCCGCGCATTCCGTTGATCGCGGAGGGCGACCTTCTTCTGGTTTTCGATCCCGAGATCGGCGCGCGGGCCAATCCCAGTTCGCATGCCAGGCGAATCTATCCCGCGGTTCGCGACCGGAAGACCTTCGCTTTCGACATCTACACCGACGATCGCGGCGCGCGGGTCGATGGGCCGGGGCAGCGCAGCCCCGAACAGATCGACGTCATGGTCCTCGGCGATTCGTTCACCTGGGGTTACGCGCTGGCCAACGAGGAGACCTGGGCCCGGCACCTGTCGCGCGAACTCGAGACCAGCGTCTCCAACTTCGCGATGGCAGCCTATGGGACTACCCAGTCGCTGCAGACCCTGCGCCGCAACGGCGATCTCGCGCCGAAGCTCATCGTGTACGGGATCATTGCGCACCACTTCGAGCGCAACGTCATGCCGTGCCTGCCATCCTATTATCCGTTCTGCTTCAGCGCCTCCCATGTGGCCTGGAACGAGGCGGGCAAACCGTCGATCGCCCCGCCGAGCAGCGACGGCGTGCGCCGTTTCCAGCGGCACCTCTCGGGCGACTTCACCGATCCGGTGGCCTGGTTGTCACATGGCATCGACGTGATCCGCGGCCGTATCGAGTATGGACGCGCTGCTTACAGCACGCCGGACGACGATGCGAAAAAGGAGGAGGCGCTGGCGTTCCTGCTGCGCGAGATGGAACGGTCGGCGGCGAAGATCGGAGCGAAGCTTCTCGTGGTCTATCTGCCGACGAATTACTATTCGGCGCCCCAGGGGCTGCCGCGCGTCATCGGCGACACCAGGCTGCTCGACCTCACCGAGGCGTTCCAGCGCGAGCGGAACAAGGGTGCGAACCTCTATATCGTGGGCGACGGGCATCCGAACCAGGATGCCCACAAGCTGATCTCCCGGGAGATCGCAAAATACGTCCGCGACAACGGCCTGCTCTAGCTCAACGGCTCCTCCGCGCAGCCGACCCGGCGGCCAGGTTGAGTTGCGATATCAGGTCGTCGACGCTGAACGGCTTTCGCACGACGGGGACGTGCCCGTAAGTCGCCGGGATTGGCGCGCCGTCGCCATAGCCGGTCGCGAACACGAAGGGCACCTGCCGTTCCGTCAGCACTTTCGCGACATCGACGCCGGTGCCGTCGGCCAGAACGAAATCGAGAACGGCGACGTCCGGCGCGAAGCTGGCGAGCATCCGAAGCGCGTCGCCAACGGATGATGCCAATCGCACATCGACGGCACCCGCCTTGCGCAAGGCTTGTTCGGTATCGATGGCGATCAGGAATTGATCTTCGATCACCAGGACGGATTTTGCGTCGAGCGACGCACTCACTTGGTTATGATCCTCTCCTCGCGCCAGCGGAGCGTTGGGTACCATGGCTGACGCATCGCGTCGGTCCACAAGTCGACAGTCCGCGCGACTTCGTTCGGAGATACGATCAATGACTGCACCCACTGCGGAAGATCTGCTCGGCAACGCTCTCCTGGCCATCCTGAGGGAAGAGGATCGCCGGCGATTGGCGCCGCACATGGTGATCGCGGACCTCGAGGCGAAGGACATTCTCCAGAAGGCCGGGGACGACGTCGTGCAGACATGGTTCCCGTGCGGCGGTGCCATGGCGAGCTTCTGCGTGTGGGTCGAGGAAAGCGGCTCGAATGTCGAAGTCGCACTGGTCGGGCGCGAGGGCGCCATCGGCGGAGTCGTTTCGAACGGGCGGCTACCGGCCTTCGCCACCTCGCAGGTGCGGGCCGCCGGACGCTTCCTCCGCATCAAGACGTCGGCACTGGAAGCTGCCAAGCTCGAGTCCATCGCGCTCCGGCACTGGTTCTCGCGCTACTCCGATTGCATGCTGGCCCAGGTGTTCCAGACTGCGGCCTGCAATGCCTCCCATACGATCAGCCAGCGGACGGCAAAGTGGCTGCTGGCGGCGATGGCGCGCACCAGCGGTTCGGAATTCCAGATGACGCAGGACCAGCTGGCGGAGATGCTGGGCGTCGGTCGCACCTTCGTCACGCGCGTGTTGCGCGAGTTCCGGGAGCAGGGCGTCATCGAGACACGCCGCGGCGTCTTCAAGGTGAACGACGCCAAGGCGCTACGCGAGAAGTCCTGCAGCTGCACCACTGCGATCGAGGACCATTTCGACACGGTTCTGCACGGGATCTATCCGGTCGAATAGTGCGGGAGGGCCGCGCTACTCCACCTTGATGTTGCCGGCCTTCGCGATCGCGCCGAAATCGGTGCGCTCCTGCGTGATGAAAGCGAGCGTCTCGGCTGGGGTCGTGATGCGCGGCGAAGCGCCCAGCTCGCGGATCTTGGTCGCGATGGCCTCCTCCCGCAGCGCCTGGTTGATCACCGTGTTCAGCCTCTGGATGATGTCGTCCGGCGTGCCCTTGGGCGCCATGAAGGCGTACCACGCCACCCATTCGCGCGGATCGAGGCCGAGCTCCATCATGGTCGGCACGTCGGGCAGTTTCTCCGAGCGCTCTTTCGAGGTGACGGCCAGCGCGCGCAGCTTGCCGCCCGCGATGTGACCGGCGCTGGCGCCGAGACTGTCGACGGTGATCGGCACCTCGCCGCTGATCACCGCCATGAGCGATTGCGGCGTGCTGCGGTAGGGCACCGCCGGCATGTCGATCTTGTGGCGGATCTTCGTGTCCTCGGCGACCAGGTGCGGGATGCTGCCGGACGCCGGCAGCCCGTAGCGCCACTGGCCGGGCTCCGCCTTCGCCTTGGCGATGAATTCCGGCATCGACTTGAAGGGCTGGGAGGGCGTCACCACCCAGACCAGCGGCGAGGTGACGGCCACCGAGATCGATGCCAGGTCGTCCACTGGATCGAGCGGCATGTTGGGATAGATGCTGCTGCCAATCGAGATGGCACCGATATGGGCGAACATGAAGGTGTAGCCGTCGGGCGCGCTGCGCTGGACCTCCTGCATGCCGATGATGCCGTTGGCGCCGGGCTTGTTGTCGACCACCACAGGCTGGCCCAGCAGCCCGCGAGGCGTGGCGCCAGGATACGGGCATAGACCTCGTAGCCGCCGGCGGCGCTCGGCACGAGGAGGCGAAGCCGCCGGTTGGGCCAGTCACGCGACTGCGCGATTGCGGGCGCTGCAAGCAGGGGTGACGTGGACAAAAGGCCGCCAAGCGCGGCGCGGCGTGTCAGGCGCATCGATGTCTCCTCCCGGTCCTCGCGGAAGGAAGTGCCGCCGCTTTGGACATGATTTGTCTGGAGCAGGTCATCTCGCCTGCTTTCTGACACCGTAGACGAAGCTATTGCGGAGAACTACGGCCTTCCTCGGCTTCTATCGCATCGCAAAGGTTGAGCTTCTCTGGCAGCTCCTCAGCGGAGCATCTCGCGCGACGCTGATCGCGGTACTAAAGTCCCTGGATGACGATTGCACCCATTGCCACGACACCTTTCGCTGAAACGCGTGCCGTCGATAGCATCTCGGAATGCTATTTCTATCACTCCATGGATATCCCCGGTCATGGCGCCGTCTCAGGAGAGTGGGATTTGAGGCCGGGTATTCGACAGTACCTTGGACAGTACGACTTCATCGGCAAGCGCGTATTGGATGTGGGCGCAGCCTCGGGCTTCTTGAGTTTCCACATGGAGAAGCTGGGCGGGGACGTCGTCTCATACGACCTGTCGGAGGATTGGCCTTGGGACATTATTCCGTTCTCGGTTGCCGACAACCTCAAGACCGACAATGAGCGTCGAAGGCACATGAGATTGATCAACAACGGCTACTGGCTTGCCCATGGAGCGTTCAAGTCGAGAGCCAGGGTCGCGTATGGGACTGTTTACGATATTCCCGTCTCGATCGGGCCAGTGGACATAGCTGTCTTCGGTAGCATTCTCTTGCATCTGCGCGATCCATTCCTGGCTCTGCAGAACGGCGCCCGATTGGCGCGTGAGGCTGTGATCGTCACCGATGTCGCACCGTACGGCCGCTTGGGTCGCTTTCTGACGGCGCCGAGGTTCCAAGGCAATCATCAGCGGCCAGAGAACTGGGGTACATGGTGGAATCTGCCGCCGCGCCTCGTTCGGGAATATCTGTCAATCCTCGGATTTGCGCACTCAACCATAACCTGGCATCGCCAGCTTTTTTCCGGCCGGCCCAGGTGGCTGTATACAGTGGTCGCGCGCAGGATATCCGCCAACCCTTGAACATTGCCGCCCCAAACAAAAAGGGCGCTGGTTGCCCAGCGCCCTTCGAAGATCGGCTCGTGAGCCGACCTTACATCTTGCCCTGGTAGATGCTGATAATCTTGTCGAGCATGTCGAGCGCTTCGGCGCGCGGGCGCTGGAAGGTGTTGCGGCCGATGATCGAGCCGTTGGCGCCGCCGTCGCGCAGGCCGCGGATCTCGGTGAACAGGCCCTCAAGGTCCTTCGCCTCGCCGCCGGAGAAGACGACGATGCGGCGGCCGTTGAAGGTCGCCTGCATCACGTGCTTGATGCGCGCCGGCAGGGTCGAGATGTCGACGTTGGCCTTCTCGTAGGCGGCCTTCGCCTCGGGCTGCCACAGCACGTTCGTCGGCGGCTTCACCTTGATGATGTGGGCGCCGAGCAGGGCGGCGATGTGGGCGGCGTAGGCGCAGACGTCCATGGCCGTTTCGCCGGCCTTGTCGAGCTTGCCGCCGCGCGGATAGGACCACATGACGACGGCGAGGCCGAACGCCTTGGCTTCCGCCGACAGCTCACGGATCTCTTCCATCATCTCGTACTGGTCTTCGGCGCCCGGATAGATCGTGAAGCCGATCGCCGAGCAGCCGAGGCGCAGCGCGTCGGCCACCGTGGCCGTCACGGCCTGGTCCTTGTTGGTCGACAGGGAGTTGGCCGAATTGACCTTGAGGATGGTCGGGATGGCGCCGGCGAAGGTGTCGGCACCGGCCTCGAGCGGGCCCAGCGGGGCGGCGTAGGCGTTCAGGCCGGCATCGATCGCCAACTGGTAGTGGTAGTGCGGATCGTAGGCGTCCGGGTTTGGCGCGAAGGAGCGGGCCGGGCCGTGCTCGAAGCCCTGGTCGACGGGAAGGATCACCATCTTGCCCGTGCCGCCCAGGCGGCCGTGCATCAGGATGCGGGCCAGGTTGGCCTTGGTGCCGGGGCAGTCGCTCTCGTAGTTGTCGAGGATCTTCTTGACGGTACGGGTGATCTTCACGTCCAGGCTCCCATTCTGTGCAGTCGGGCGGTGATAGCGGCGCGGGAGGGCCGGTTCAAGCCCCGGCGCGGGCCACTACCTGCCAGGTCATTGACCCGGCGCCGGCTCTGTGGACAGGCTGTGCGCCCCCCGAAGCCACAATGCGGCTGGCGAAACGGATAAAGGAAATAATCGGTGCCGTCTCCCCAAATGCCCGCGCGACCCCGGTCGTTCGCGGCGCGCCTGCCCTTCTTCTTCGGCTGGGTGATCATCCTGATCGCCTTCCTCACGGTTGCGGTGAGCGTCACCACCCGTACGGCCTTCTCGCTGATGTTTCCGCCCATCGTCGACGAGTTCGGCTGGGATCGCGGTCTGGCGGCGGGGGCCTTCTCCTTCGGCTTCCTGATCTCGGCCGTGATCAGCCCGGTCGTCGGCCGGACTATGGACAGGCGCGGGCCGCGATTCGTGATCGAGATCGGTGTCCTGCTGACTGCCGCGGGCCTGCTCAGCGCCACGATCATCGATTCGCCATGGCAGCTCTACGCGACCTTGGGTGTGTTGGTCGGCGCAGGTGCGAACTGCATGAGCTTTTCCGTGCAGTCGCAGTACCTGCCCAACTGGTTCGTGCGCCGCCGCGCGCTCGCGACCGGGCTGGCTTTCTCCGGCGTCGGCGTCGGCGCGATCCTGATCCTGCCGTGGCTGCAGACCATCATCCTGAAGGACGGCTGGCGAAGCGCCTGCTGGGCGCTCGGCCTGATGACCCTGTTCGTGCTCCTGCCGATCAACCTGTTCGTGACCAAGCGGCCGCAGGATCTGGGGCTGCTGCCCGATGGCGCCAAGGAAGCGGGCGCCGCCGCCGCGCGCAAGGCGGCGGCCATCGTCGATCCACGCTGGGCCGCCATCGAATGGACGGTTGGCCGGGCGGTTCGCACCCATCGCTTCTGGTGGCTGTGCATCGGCTTCTTCAGCACCGGCTACGCCTGGTATGCCGTGCAGGTCCACCAGACGAAGTACCTGGTCGAGATTGGCTTCGGCCCGATGCAGGCGGCCTGGGCGCTGGGCCTCGTGGCGATGGTGGGCATCCCGGGCCAGATCCTGCTCGGCGCTCTGTCGGATCGCATCGGCCGCGAGATCGTCTGGAGCATCGCCGGGGCAGGCTTCGTGATCTGTTACGCGGCGCTTCTGGCGCTAGGCGCCGGGCCGTCGCAGCCGCTGCTCTATCTCATGGTCCTGTCGCAGGGCGTGCTGGGCTATTCCTTCACTAGCCTGATGGGTTCGGTAGTGGCCGAGATCTTCGAGGGCCCGCATTTCGGCTCGATCTTCAGCATCATCATGGTCTCGCTGCTGGCGGGCGGCGCCGCTGGCCCATGGATCACCGGCGTGCTGTACGATTTCGAAGGGGCGTATCGCCTGGCCTTCATCGTGGCCCTGGGCTTCAGTGCGCTGGGCGCGGCTTCGATCTGGTTTGCGTCGCCCGGCAAGGTCCGAATGGTTGCCGGGCGAGCCGAAGCCTGAGGACTACTCGTTGAGACCCTTGCCGGGGTACGGGTGCGTGGCGATCCAATGCTTGGCGATGTCCAGGCGCCTGGTGACCCAGACACCCTGCTGCTTCTGGACATAGTCGAGGAAGCGCCAGAGGCCGGCCATTCGTGCCGGATGGCCGATCAGGCGCTGGTGCAGGCCGACCGACATCATCTTGGGCTGGGTCGAGCCCTCCTTGTAGAGGACGTCGAACGCGTCCTTCACGAGACCGAACCACTGGTCGGCGTGGACCATGCCGGCGGCGTACTTGCCGTCGTTATTGGTCAGCGAATAGGGGATGATGAGGTGCGGCTTGCCCTCGACGGTCTGCCAGAAGGGCAGCTCCTCGCCATAATAGTCGCTGTCGTAGGTGAAGCCGCCTTCCTCGATCAGCAGGCGGCGCGTGTTCACGCTGGGTCCATAGCGGCAGTACCAGCCGGCGGGCCGCTCGCCGACCGTCTGCTCCAGCGACTTGATGGCCTTCTGGATGTGCTCGCGCTCCTCGGCTTCGGAAAGCTGGAAGTGGCGCACCCAGCGCCAGCCGTGGCAGCACACGTCCCAGCCTGCGGCCTTGATCGCGTCCGCGGCCGGACGATTGCGCTCCAGCGCCAGCGCGCAGCCGAACACGGTGAGCGGCATGCCGCGTTCCTGGAAGGCGCGATGGATGCGCCAGAAGCCGACACGGCTGCCGTATTCGAACATGCCTTCGCCCGCGAGGTCGCGGCCCTTGAGCCCTTGCGAGGAGGTGCTCGATTCGGTGAGGCCGGTCTCGGTGTAGCCCTCGCCGTCCTGCATGGAGGGCTCCGAGCCTTCCTCGTAGTTGACGACGAAGTTGATGGCGATGCGCGCGCCGCCGGGCCATTTCGGATCGGGCGGATTGGCGCCGTATCCGGTGAAGTCGCGCGTCGGTTCCCAGCTCATCAAGGTCTCCTTACCAGTTCGGCGCCCATCTGACGGGCGATGTCGGCAATCTTCTCATTGTGTTCGGCCATCGAGATCGTGCGTACGCCGGCGCGCAGGCAGGCCAGCGCATAGCCCGGCGTGTCGCCGCAATCGACGATCAGGGTGAAGGTCACGTCGGGGAATTCCTCACGCGCCCGCGCCTGCAGCGCGCCGAGATAGCCCGCGCCGTAGATCGAGGCGGCATTCTCGGGCGTCAGAAGCACAGGCGCTGTGCCGGCAGCACGCGCCGCCAGCAGCGCGGCTTCGGTCTGCTTCCAGTCGCGTACCAGCACGATCCCGTCTGCCATGATCGGCGATACTACTCATTGAGGCCCTTGCCCGGATAGGGATGGGTCTTGATCCAGTGGCGCGCGACGTCGAGGCGGCGGGTCACCCAGACGCCATCGTGCTTCTGGATATGGTCGAGCAGGCGCTGCAGGCCGACGGCGCGCGCGGGATGGCCGATCAGGCGCATGTGCAGGCCGATCGACATCATCTTCGGCTGCGTCGCGCCCTCGCGATAGAGCATGTCGAAGGCGTCGCGCACGAACGAGAACCACTGGTCGGATGTGCCGATGGAGGCGCCGAACTGGCCGTCATTGTTGGTGACGGAGTAGGGCACGACGAGCTGCGGCTTGCCGTCGACGGTCAGCCAGAAGGGCAGCTCCTCGCCGTAATAGTCGCTGTCGTAGAGGAAGCCACCTTCCTCGACGACGAGGCGGCGCGTGTTCACGCCGGGTCCATAGCGGCAGTACCAGCCGAGCGGCCGCTCGCCGGTCATCTTCTGGATAGCCGCGATCGCCTTGCGGATGTGCTCGCGCTCCGTGGCCTCGTCGAGCTCGTAATGCTTGATCCAGCGCCAGCCATGCGAGCAGACGTCGAAGCCCGACTTGGCAATGGCCGCCGAGGCTTCGGGATTGCGTTCCATCGCAAGGCCGCAGCCGAAGATCGTCATCGGCAGGCCGCGCTCCTGGAAGAGGCGCATCAGCCGCCAGAAGCCGACCCGGCTGCCATACTCGAACAGGCCCTCAGCCGCGAGATCACGTCCCTGGATTGATTGGCCCATGCCGGCCGCGTCGCTCAGGCCGATCTCGGTATGGCCCTCGCCGTCCTGGATGGAAGGCTCGGAGCCCTCCTCGTAGTTCATCACGAAGTTCACGGCGATGCGGGCGCCGCCGGGCCATTTCGGATCGGGCGGATTGGCGCCGTAGCCGATGAAATCGCGGCGGACCTCGTAAGGCATCATGAAGCTCCGGTAGGATTTTAGGGAATGGAAACGGTGAAGGGCGGCACCGGCACGAACTCCTCGTCGCCCTTGCCGCCGTCGCGCCACATGAACACGGCGAAGCGGCCCGGCCGGTCGAGGACGGTGAGGCCGTGATGCCAGGTGTCCGGACGGTAGGTGACGCCCTGCTTGCCGGTCGCGATGAACGCTTTCATGCCGCTCACCTCGGGACCGCCCGCGGTGGCGTGCGGCGCCACGATGATCAGCCAGCGCTCCACGTCGAGTGGCATGAAGGTCTGGGAGGAGAATTCGTGGCGCTCCATGTAGTCGCTGCGCAGCGGCCGGTCCGGCGTCTCGGCCTTCATGCTGACCGAGAGGCTGGCGTGCGCGGTCGGGCGTAGGTTGCCCAGCGCGTCCTCGTAATAGGTGCGGCCGGCGGCATCGGGCACGTCGATCACGTCGCCGAAGGGGGCAAAGGCTTCCTTGGTGAGGGGCTGGGGAATCAGTTCCATTGGCGGGTCCTCGTCAGTCGCGCATGCGGCGGGTCAATCCCACCGTCCATTCCATGATCAGCATCAACAGGAAGGCCGCGGCGATCAACACGCCCGACACCGCGGCGATACGCGGGTCGAGCGTGGATTCCATCATGCCCCACATGCGGATGGGCAGCATGTCGGTGCGCGCCGTCGACAGGAACAGCGATACCGGCACGTTGTCGATCGACGCCATGAAAGCCAGGAACGCGCCGGCGAAGATGCCGGGCGCGATCAGGGGCAGGGTCACGCGGCGCATCGTGTAGAACCAGCTGGCGCCCAGGCTCTGCGAAGAGTCGTTCAGCGCCGGATCGAGTTGCGAGATGCTGGCCGATGTCGTGCGAATGATGAACGGCACGGTCACGATCATGTGGCCGGCGATGATCAGGTTTATGGACGGCCGGAAGCCGATCAGGGTGAAGTACATCAGCGCTGCCAGGCCGAAGGTGAGGCCGGGCAGGACCAGCGGCGACATGAAGAGGCCGTCGGCCGCACGCGCGAGCTTGTGGCGGCTGCGGGCGATGCCCAGCGACGCCATGCTGCCGAACAGGATGCCGAAGCCGGTCGACCAGGCCGCGACCTCGAGCGAATTGTAGACGGCGCGATGGATCTGCCGCGACTTCGAGGCGTCGAACAGCGCTTCGTACCATTGCAGCGAGAAGCCGGTCGGCGGGAATTTTAGCGAGCGGCCCTCGGTGAAGGAGGTCGTCAGCACGATCACCACCGGCGCCACGATGATTAGCAGCGCCAGCGTGGCCAGCGTGCCGACCACCAGGCTGTAGGAGAGGTCGGCAAGGCTGCGGCGCCTACCCATGGACGTAGCCTCCGGAGCGGCGGCCCAGGTAGGAGAGGGCGCTCACCACCGTCAGCACCGAGACGAGCAGGGTGAGGGACACGACGGCGGCGAAGGGCCAGTTGAAGACGACCAGCGACTGCTGCCAGATCAGGAGTGGCAGGTAGATCAGGCGGACGCCGCCGATCACGGTCTGCGAGATGAAGGCGGTCGTCGAGCTCGCGAACACCAGCAGGCAGCCGGCGACCAGGCCCGGCATGCTAAGCGGCACGATGACCTTGAACAGCGTGCGCCAGCGCGAAGCGCCAAGGGCGGACGAGGCATCGCGCAGATTGGGATCGAGCCGCGACATCACGCTGATCAGCGGCAGCAGCATCAGCGGCATCTCGATCTGGGTCAGCGAGATCACGAGGCCGAGCTCGGTCTGCAGCAGGCGCAGCGGCTCGGAGATGATGCCGAGCTGCATCAGCAGCGTGTTCACGACGCCCTCGCGGCCCAGCACTACGATCCAGGCGAAGGTGCGGACCACCACGGAGAGCAGCAGCGGCATGACGATAATGAAGATCAGCACCTTCTGCAGGCGCGGCGAGGCGTCGAGATAGACCAGCGCCAGCGGATAGCCGATCAGGATGGTGGCGCACACTGTCTTGAGGCCGAGCAGCATCGTGTCGGCGATCACCTTGTAGCTGAAGGGATCGCCGAGGAATTTGGCCCACTGGCCGAAGCCTGGTTGCGTGATCTTGTCGTCGTTGAAGAAGCTGACGCCGACCAGCATGAGGAGCGGCGCCAGGAAGATCGATGCAAAGGCCAGCGCGAGCGGCAGCGCAAGCTGCCACTCCGCCAGCTTTCTCACTTCGCCATTTCCTTGTTGAACTTCTCGATCCAGCCGGCGCGCAGTGGATTGATCTTGGCCCAGTCGTGGCGGATGTAGGTCGACATTTCGTCGAGGCTCTTCATCGGCAGATAGTCGGGGATCGGGACGTCCTTGTTCACCGGGATGAAGTTGTACGGCGGCTTGGTGAGCGCCTCCTGCACTTCCTTGCCGGCGACGAGGTCGATGTACTTGTAGGCGTTCTCGACGTCGGTCGCGCCCTTGGCGATGTGCAGGGTCGTCAGGAAGGTTATGGCGCCGGTGTCGGGCTTCACGAACTCGATGTCGACACCGCGGCCCTTCAGGGTCGCGACGGTCTGGGTGTTCGTGTAGATCACGTCGCACTGGCCTTGCTGGAACAGGCTGGGCATGGCGGCCGGCTGGCCGACGGCGGCGACCTTGGGCAGGACCTTCTTCAGCTCGACCAGCGCCGGCTCGATGTTGGTCTCCGAACCACCGAACACCTTGGCGATCTCGATCAGCGACACGGTGCCGAAGGTGGTCTGGAAGCCGGTGAGGCCGAGGCGCGACACCCACGGATCGGTGAAGAGATCCTTCCAGCCCTTGGGCGCGGGAAGCTTCTTGGGATTGTAGGCGATGCCCACCACCTGCGCGTTGACGCCGATGCCCCATTCGTCGACCAGCCCGGCCGGCAGCTTGGAAGCATTGGTGATTTTCTTGATGTCCATCTTGTCGAACAGGCCGTCCTGGATCGCGGTGATGCGCGGACCCGGATCGAGCACGAAGGCGTCGAACGGCGGCGCACCGCGCGCGGCCTTCGCCTTTGCGACCTGGTCGACGGCGAAGAGGGGCTGCAGTTCCAGGTCGACGCTGTCCTTCTTCTTCAGCGCCGGCGCCACGATGGCGCGGAAGGCTTCCTCCCAGGTGCCGGGATAGATGGCGGCGGCGACGCTGCCTTTGGCGTGAGCGATCGTGGGAAGGAAGGAGGCGCCGCCGAGTGCGGTGGCACCGGCGAGCAGATGTCTGCGGCTGAACATGGAAGAAGCTCCGTGGTTGTCAGGTGGAACGCGGGAACAGGGTGGGGCGCGCATCGGCGGCCAGGGTGCAGTAGGCGCGGGGTACGTCGCTCATGACCGTGCGACGCGGCTCGATGATCTTCAGGAACGCGCCGTCGGCGGTGCGGGCCTCGTGGACGAGCTGCGCGCCGATCGGCAGGGCGAGACCGGGCTCGATTTTCCAGGCGTCGGGACCGGGGACAGCGGAGAGGGCCAGCTGCTCGGGCCGCACCGACATCAGCACGGGCGCGCCGATGCCCACGCCCGCAGGCGCGGGCAGGGTGAGGCTCGCGCCGGCGTCCAGGGCGACCGTCGCCGTCCCATTCTGAAGCGAGGCGATCTTGCCGTTCATCAGGTTGGTGGTGCCGATGAAGCCGTTCACGAACAGCGTCTGCGGCTGGTCGTAGATGGCGACGGGCGTATCGAACTGCTCGACCTTGCCCTTGTTCATGACGGCGATGCGGTCGGCGACGCTCATCGCCTCGTCCTGGTCGTGCGTCACGAGGATGGTGGTGAGGCCGAGCGTCCGCTGCAGACGCTTGATCTCGATCTGCATGTCGAGACGCAGGTTGCGGTCGAGCGCGGCGAACGGCTCGTCGAGCAGCAGGATCGACGGCTCGATCGCGAGCGCCCGGGCGAGCGCGACGCGCTGCTGTTGGCCGCCCGAGAGCTGGCGCGGCAGTCGCTCCTTGAAGCCGCCGAGTTGCACCGTTTCGAGGAAGCGTGTGACCTTTGCCTCGACCTCGGGCCCGCTGACGCCGCGCGCGCGCAGGCCGTAGGCCACGTTCTCCGCCACCGTCATGTGCGGGAAGAGGGCGTAGTTCTGGAAGACGATGCCGATGTTGCGCTGGTTGGTCGGCAGGTGGTCAATGACGGCACCGTCCACTCGTACGCGGCCGGCGGCCTGGCGCACGAAGCCGGCGATGACACGCAGGAGGGTGGTCTTGCCGCAGCCCGAGGGGCCGAGCAGGGCCACGACCTCACCGGGCTCGATGGCGAGCGTCACGCCGTCGACGGCGGTCGACGTCCCGTAGCGGACCGTCAGATCCTCGACATCGAGCGTGCGCGCCGTGGTGACCTTCACTGCTTGCTGCACCTGTTCCGCCTCCCTTTCAGTGCAAACGCAAGGGGCATGCCAACCACCGGGAGAGCCGTCATGCCGGGAACTGCTCCCGCCACGACTGCGCGATGGCATCGCGCCGCGCGATCCACACTTTTTCGCCGTAGGAATCGAGCAGGGCGAGCACGCGCTTGAAGGCGGCAAAGCGGCCGGGGCGGCCGGCGATGCGCAGGTGCCAGCCGATGTTGAGCAGCTTCGGGTGGCCGGCCTCGCCTTCCTCGAGCAGCATGTCGATGGCGTCGCGCACATAATCGACCATCTCGTCGGCGCGCACGAAGCCGTTGGGATGGAAGAACTTCATGTCGTTGCTGTCGAGCGCGTACGGCATGACCAGGAGCGGGCACTGCGCGTCCGACTTGTCCCAGTAGGGCAGGTCGTCGTCGAAGCCGTTGCTGGCGTAGCTGAAGCCCAGTTCGCGCAGGATCGATCGCGTCTCGAGGCTCTCGCTGCCGCGGCAGAAGAATCCCGTGGGACGCTGACCCGTGGCGCTTTCCACGACCTCGACACAGCGCCGGAGGTCGCGCAATTCGCTGTCCCGGTCGCCGTACTCGGCATGTGGTCGCCACAGCCAGCCATGGCAGGCGGCCTCGTGGCCGGCCTCGACGATGCGCCGCGCGATCTGGGGTAGGCGCTCGACCGCCCGGCCGCACATGTAGAAGGTGACGGGCCGGCGGTGCTTCTCCAGTGCGGCCAGCATGCGCCATATCCCGGCGCGCATGCCGTAGGCGAAGATCTGCTCGTTACCCTGGTCCCATTTCCCGGGCGGCACCACGCTCACCACCTCGGAAATCTTCTCGGCCTGCGGATCGCCGTCGCTGACGGCGAACTCCGCGCCCTCCTCAAAATTGATCACCATCGAGACGGCAAGTTTGGCCCTGCCCGGCAGCTTCCAGGCCGGCGGCGTCCCACCATAGCCCACCAGGTCGCGCGTCTGGCTCACGCCTTGCATGTCGTCCTCCAGCAGGATGTGCACATTTCCTTGGCGTTATGTGCACATAATTTTACCAACCCCGGCGGCAGGCCCATGACTGAACTCCACCGCGATCTCGACGCTGAAACAGCCTTGGCGGGCCAGTGGTTCGAGCATCTGCGCACGCATTCCAAAGGCCGCCTCGGCGTCACCCGCGCGTCCTACGGCGAGGGCGAGCAGATGGCGCACGACCTGATGCAAGGCATCGGCCAGACGTTGGGGCTGGAGAAGCGGATCGATGCCGCGGGCAATCTCTATCTGACCCTGCCGGGGCAGGACCGCTCGCTGCCTGCCATCATGACGGGCTCGCACCTCGACTCGGTGCCGGAGGGCGGCAACTACGACGGCGCGGCGGGCGTGGTCGCCGGCATGGCGATGCTGGCGCGCTGGCATCGCGCCGGCCGCCGGCCGAAGCGAGACATCACCGTGATGGGCGTTCGTGCGGAGGAGCTGTCATGGTTCCCGGCGCCCTATATCGGCAGCCGCGCCGCCTTCGGCCTGCTGGAGCCGGAGGCGCTCGATAGCTGCCGGCGTCCCGATACCGGCCAGACGCTAGCCGAACACATGAAGGAGTCGGGCTTCGCGCCCGACCGCATCCGCGCCCGCGAACGGCAGCTCGATCCCGCACGCATCGCCTGCTTCCTCGAATTGCATATCGAGCAGGGGCCGGTGCTGGTCGAGCGTGGCTTGCCGGTCGGCATCGTGACGGGCATCCGCGGCAATATCCGTTATCGCGATCCGCACATTGTCGGTCGCTACGGCCATGCCGGCGCCGAGCCGCGCCTGTCGCGCAACGACGCCTTGCTGGCCGGTGTCGATTTCGTGTCGTGCCTCGAGGCGCTGTGGCTGGAGTACGAAGCAGCCGCTAAGGATCTCGTCTGCACCGTCGGGCAGTTCCATACCGACACCGCCGTGCACACCATGACCAAGATCCCGGGCGAGGTCTGGTTCTCCATGGACATCCGCAGCGAGGATAACGAGGTGCTGCTCGCCATCGACCGTCGACTGCGCGAGATTGCGCAGGAGATCGGAAAGCGCCGCGGTGTGACCATCGATCTCGGCGCCTTCACCAATGCGAAGCCCGGCCCGATCGACCGGGGCCATCGCGTGCGGTTCGAACGGCTCGCTATCGAACTCGGTATCGGCGCGCTGCCGATGGCGAGCGGCGCGGGGCACGATGCGGCGGTGTTCGGGATCATGGGCGTGCCGACCGCGATGATCTTCATCCGCAACGATCACGGCAGCCACAATCCCAACGAGGCCATGGACCTGGCCGACTTCGCGCAAGGCCTCCGGTTGCTGGTCGCTGCCGTGGAAGAGATCGATGCCGCGTAAACCCCGGAAAGGTGACGTTGCTGCCGACGAAGCGGTCTATGGCGCGATCCGGCGGGCCATGCACATGGGCCGCCTTGCACCCGGCACCAAGCTGCAGGAACCGGCACTGGCACGCGTACTTGGCGTCAGCCGCGAGCGCGTGCGCAAGGCATTGCACCGTCTGGTGCACGAGGGCTGGCTGACCGCGATCCCCAACCGCGGCACCTTCGTGCCCTCGCTGACGGTCGGGGAGATGAGGGAGATCTACGATGTGCGCTCGATGCTCGAGGCGGCGATCGTGCGCCGGCTCAGCGAGGGCCATACCGCAGCGGCGGCAAAGCGCCTCAAGACGCACGTGATCGAGGAGAAGGCGGCCACCCGTCGCGACGATCGTGGCCGGCTGTTCGAATTGTCGGGCGAGTTCCACGTCCTGCTCGCCGAACTCTGCGGCAATGACGAGCTGACGCGGCTGCTGCGTGGCCTGCTGACGCGCTCGACCATGCATTTCTCGATCGCCGCGCCTCAGCAGCTCACGAACTGCGCTGGCCCGCACGACCACGGCGACATCGCCGAGGCGATCCTTGGCGGCAAGGCGGACAAAGCCGCGAAGCTGATGCTCGGTCACCTGGCGGGCCTTGTGGACTTGCAGGCATCGCGCCCGCCGGAGCAGAAGCCCGTCGACCTCCAGGACGCATTCCGGGGCATCAAGGCGCGTCGGACGGATCGCGACTGAACGAAAACGGGCGCCCCTCGGGGCGCCCGTCGTCATTTCGTCAGGGAGCCGGGATCAGCCGAGCTTGCCCATCGCGACCGCGGTGTCGGACATGCGGTTCGAGAAGCCCCACTCGTTGTCGTACCAGCTCATGACGCGAACCAGCGTGCCTTCCATGACCTTGGTCTGGTCCATGTGGAAGGTCGACGAATGGCTGTCATGGTTGAAGTCGATCGAAACGTTCGGCTGATCGGTCCAACCCAGGATGCCCTTGAGCTGGTTGGCGGCAGCGCGCTTCACGGCCTCGTTGATCTCTTCCTTGGTCGTCTTCTTCTTGGCGACGAACTTGAAGTCGATGACCGAGACGTTCGGCGTCGGCACGCGGATCGAGACGCCGTCGAGCTTGCCGTTCAGTTCCGGCAGCACCAGGCCGACGGCCTTGGCGGCGCCGGTCGAGGTCGGGATCATCGACAGCGCCGCGGCGCGGCCGCGATACATGTCCTTGTGCATCGTATCGAGCGTCGGCTGGTCGCCGGTGTAGGCGTGGATCGTGGTCATGAAGCCGTGGTCGATGCCGACCGCGTCGTTCAGGACCTTGGCCACCGGGGCCAGGCAGTTCGTCGTGCACGAGGCGTTCGAGACGACGATGTGGTCCTTGGTGAGCTTCTCGTGGTTCACGCCGTAGACGACCGTGAGGTCGGCATTGTCGGCCGGAGCCGAAACGAGCACACGCTTGGCGCCGGCCGTGACATGAGCCGAGGCCTTGTCCTTCGAGGTGAAGATGCCGGTGCATTCCATGGCGATGTCGACGCCCAGTGCCTTGTGCGGCAGCTTGGACGGATCGCGCTCGGCAGTGACCTTGATCGCGCCGCGGCCCACGTCGATCGTGTCGCCGGCGACCTTCACGTCGCCGTTGAAGCGGCCGTGCACGGAGTCGAAGCGGAAGAGGTGGGCATTGGTCTCGACTGGGCCGAGATCGTTGATCGCCACGACCTCGATGTCCTTGCGGCCCGACTCGATGATGGCGCGCAGAACATTGCGGCCGATGCGGCCGAAGCCGTTGATTGCAACACGAACAGCCATCTTCTTCCCTCCGTTATTGCGCCAGCCGGCGCGCCGCTTCCGCGATAGCCTCGGCCGTAATGCCGAAATGCTTGTAGAGTTCCGGGGCCTTGGCCGATGCGCCGAAGCCCTTCATGCCCACGAACGTGCCCTTGCTTCCGAGCCAGCGCTCCCAGCCGAAGCCTGTGGCCGCCTCGCAGGCGACGCGGATCGTGCCGTCGCCGCCCATGACCTTGGCTCGATATGTGTCGTCCTGCGCTGCGAACAACTCCCATGACGGCATCGAGACCACGGCGGCTGCCTTGCCTTCCTGCGCGAGGACATCGCGGGCGGCGAGGGCCAGCTGCACTTCGGAGCCCGAAGCAATCAGACGGATCGGAGCAGATTCTTCGCCAGCCAGGATGTAGGCGCCCTTGGCGCACAGGTTCTCGTCATCAGCGCCGCGCACCGTCGGCACGTTCTGGCGCGTGAGCGCGATCACGCTCGGCGCATGCTTGGCTTCCAGGGCGATCTGCCAGCACTCCGCCGTCTCGATGGCGTCGGCGGGACGCAGCACCTGCAGGTTGGGAATGGCGCGCAGGGCAGGGAGATGCTCGACCGGCTGATGGGTCGGGCCGTCCTCGCCGAGGCCGATCGAATCGTGGGTCATCACATAGATGACCCGCAGGCCCATCAGCGCCGACAGACGGATCGACGGGCGGCAATAGTCGGTGAACACCATGAAGGTGCCGCCGTAGGGGATGACGCCGCCATGCAGCGCCATGCCGTTCATCGCCGCGGCCATCGCGTGCTCGCGGATGCCGTAATAGATGTAGCGGCCGGTGGCGTCGGCGCGCGAGGCGCCCTTCAGCGTCGCGGTCTTGGTGTTGTTCGAGCCGGTCAGGTCGGCCGAGCCGCCGACCGTGTCGGGCAGCACCGGGTTGATGACCTCGAGCGCTTCCTGGCTCGACTTGCGCGTGGCCCAGGACGGCTTGTCCGTCGCGATCTTGGTCTTGAAGGCGGAGATCGCCTCGCCGACGGCTGGCGGCAGGTCGCCCTTCTGGCGGCGGTCGAACTCGGCGCGATCCTCCGGGGCCATCGCCGCGAGGTTCTTGTTCCACTTGCGGCGGGCCGACTTGCCGCGCGCGCCGATCTTGCGCCAGGCGGAGAAGATCGCCTCGGGAATGTCGAACGGGCCGTGGCTCCAGCCGAGCTTGGCGCGGGCGCCGGCGATCTCGTCCTTGCCGAGCGGCGAGCCGTGCGTGGCGGCGGTACCGGCCTTGGTCGGTGCGCCATAGCCGATTACCGTCTTGCAGGCGATCAGCGAGGGCTTGTCGGTGACATTGCGCGCCTTGCGGATGGCGCGCGTGACGGCCTCGGCGTCGTGGCCGTCGACCGAAAGAACGTGCCAGCCGGCGGCGGCGAAGCGCTTCTTGTGATCTTCCGAGGTCGACAGCGAGGTCGGCCCGTCGATCGAGATGCCGTTGTCGTCGAACAGCACAATCAGGCGGCCGAGGCCGAGATGGCCCGCCAAGGTGATGGCTTCCTGGCCGACGCCTTCCATCAGGCAGCCGTCGCCGGCGATCACGTAGGTGAAATGGTCGACGACTTCGCGCCCGAACCGCTCGCTCAGCAGCCGCTCGGCCAGCGCGAAGCCCACCGAGTTGCCGAGGCCCTGGCCCAGCGGACCGGTGGTCGTCTCGATGCCGCTGGCATGGCCGTACTCGGGATGGCCGGCCGTCCGGGCGCCGAGCTGGCGGAACTTCTTCAGCTCGTCGAGGGTCATGTCGGCGTAGCCGGTAAGATGCAGCAGCGAATAGAGCAGCATCGAGCCGTGGCCGGCCGACAGGATGAAGCGGTCGCGGTCGGGCCAGTTGGGCTCCGAGGCGTCGAACTTCAGGAACTTGGAGAACAGGACGGTGGCCACATCGGCCATGCCCATCGGCATGCCGGGATGACCTGAATCCGCCAGCTGCACGGCGTCCATGGCCAGGGCCCGGATGGCGTTCGCCATGTCGCGCGAGGCAGCGGTCTGATCGGTCATTTTATGCGTGTGCCATATGGTTTTTCGAATGGCGCGCAACATGACGACCACCCCATGGCGCGTCAATGCGCAAAAACTCGGGCAAAAGCCAACATATTGCGGGGCTTTGCCCTCCACAGGGCCAAGATGTTGACCGCTCACAGGCACACCACCTATCCTTTCGCGATGGAGCAGATTCAGCCGGGAGACCATCGGCGATCCGCTGTCGGGGGAGCGATGTCCAAGGCAGCCAGCGTAACGGACCGTGTCGACAGCGCGCTCAGCCGGCTGGAGTCGATGGTCGACGAGCGTCTGCGCGCCGAGCGGGCGCATTCCGATGAACTGGCCACCCGCCTCGCCAAGGTCGAAAAAGAGCACGAAGAGCTGAAGCGGGTGGCGAGCGAGGTCGAAGCGCGCCTCGAACGGGCCATGGAATATATCCGCTCGCTCCTGGCCGCCGATCAGTCCTAGCAGCTCCTCTTTCTCCCCAGCCCGGGAGTGCGTCGCGGGAAGCGACGTGGCAAACTGCGTGTCCCCTCAGACGCCGAACACGGCGCAATAAAACAGGAGAAGCGGAAAATGCCGCAGGTTTCGGTTCAGATCGCCGGTCGTACCTACGATCTCGCTTGTGGCGAAGGCGAGGAAGCACGCGTCCAGGAACTGGCCGCCTATGTCGAGGAGAAGGTGACCGAGCTGCGTCGCCAGCTTCCCGGCACCACGCCCGAATTCAAGCTCCTGGTGTTCGCCTCGCTGCTGCTGGCCGAGGAGAGCCGCGAAGCGCGCGGTGTCGCCAAGGCGGCCGAGAATGCCCGCGCGACCGCGTCGGACAGCGCCGAGACGCTGGCCACGGCGCTCGAGGAGCTGATCACTGCCCGCGTCGACAAGATGTCGAAGAAGGTGTCAGGCGCGGCGTAAGCCAGACGCTCCATTGCGACGGCCGCCCCGAGTGCCTAGATTAGGCGTGGGGCGGAATTCTGCGCGGTGCGTGGTTCGCTAAAAACCCCGGGGCCAATTAGAACTCCTGGGAGTTGTTCCTGGCCTTGACCCTGGTCTTGGCTACACGACGCCCACCTGCTTTTGCAGGCCTTGGAGGTTCTTCGAGCCACGGCCCATCGTGGAGCCGCCCCACTTGCTTCTTCTGCCGGCATGACCCTGATCGAGAGCAAACCGGCGCTTCGCGCCGCCATGCTGGCCCAGCGGCAGACCCTTGGAGAGGCGGAGCGGCGCGCTGCAGCCGATGGCCTGCGCGACCTGTTTTTCCTGGAGCAGCCGGTCGAGCTGCCCGCGGTGGTATCGGGCTTCTGGCCGATCAAGGACGAGATCGACATAAAACCGCTGATGGCCACTCTCTTCGACGAAGGCTGCCAACTCGCCCTGCCGGTGGTGCAGGGGCGCGGAACGCGCCTTCTGTTCCGCGCTTGGCGCCCTGGTGAAGCGCTCGAAGCTGGCGTCTTCGGGACATTACAGCCGCCTGCAAGTGCCGAGACCCTCGAGCCCGATGTGCTGCTCGTGCCCATGCTGGCCTGCGACGGCGAAGGCTGGAGGCTGGGCTATGGTGGCGGTTTCTACGACCGCACGCTCGAAGATCTGCGCAAGAAGCGCAAGGTGACGGCGATCGGTGTCGGCTTCGACCTGCAGCTCGTGCCTGAGGTGCCGCACGGGGCCGACGACCAACGGCTGGATTGGCTGTTGACCGACCGGCGCGCTTGCGCCTTTGTCTAGTCGATGAAGATCATGTTTTGCGGCGACATCGTCGGCCGCGCCGGCCGCGATGCGGTCGTCAAGGAAGTGCCGCGGCTGCGTCGCGAACTCGGGCTCGATTTCGTCGTGGTCAACGGCGAGAACGCGGCGGCAGGCTTCGGCATCACCGCCAAGATCTGCGCCGAGCTGCACGAGGCCGGCGTCGACTGCATCACCACCGGCAACCATGCCTGGGACCAGCGCGAGATCATCCCATACATCGCGCAGGACAAGCGCCTGCTGCGTCCGATCAACTTCCCGCCCGGCACGCCGGGATGGGGCGCCAACCTGTTCCAGACGCTGCGTGGCCAGAAGGTCGTCGTGATCAACGTCATGTGCCGGCTTTTCATGGATGCGCTCGACGATCCGTTCCGCGCGCTCGATGCCGAACTGTCGAAATATGCGCTGGGCAGTGCCGCGAACCTGATCCTGGTCGACGTCCATGGCGAGGCGACCAGCGAGAAGCAGTCGATCGGGCACTTCTGCGACGGCCGCGCCTCGGCGGTGCTGGGCAGCCATAGCCACGTCCCGACGGCCGACGGATGGGTACTGCCGGGCGGGACCGCCTATCAGACCGATGTCGGCATGTGCGGCGACTATGACAGCGTGATCGGCATGAAGAAGGAGGTCGCGATGCAGCGATTCATCCGCAAAATGCCGGGCGAGCGCCTGTCGCCGGCCGAGGGCGAGGGGACTTTGTGCGCGGCGGTTGTGGAAACCGACGACCGGACGGGCCTCGCCAAGTCGATCCGGCCGGTCCGGGTCGGGGGACGGCTGGCCCCGGCCACCTGAGTTCCCGCATCTTGTATCTGCAGGGTGCCGTCCATAGCTATTAGCGGTGGCCAAACGCGGTCATTGACGGGCTGGGGAAAAAGCGGCATCCTTTTGAAGTTAAACGGTTTTTCGCCGCACCGGCGAACTGTCTTCAAGGTTAGAGGGGGCGTCGGAATCAAGGTTCCGACGTTTTTTAGCGGGGGCTTCGGCCCCCGCCTTTTTTTGTCCCTAACGCCTCTGGAGACGTCTCCAGCCTGCCAAAACCCACGAGAAGTGGTATAGCCGGCTCCTCTCATTACTCAATCTGGTTGTCTGCGATGGCGGGGCATTCCCAATTCAAGAACATCATGCACCGCAAAGGGCGTCAGGACGCCGTGCGGGCCAAGATCTTCACCAAGCTGATCCGCGAGATCACGACGGCCGCCCGGCTGGGCGCCGCCGATCCCGCTTCGAACCCGCGTCTTCGAGCGGCGGTCATCACCGCACGCGAAAACAACATGACGCGCGACACAATCGATCGGGCCATCAAGCGCGGTTCGGGCACTGATGCCGACGCGAACTACGACGAGGTGCGTTACGAGGGCTACGGCCCCGCCGGCGTTGCCGTGATCGTCGAGGCGCTGACCAACAATCGCAACCGCACCGCGGGAGAAGTCCGTTCGAGCTTCTCCAAGCACGGCGGCAACCTGGGTGAATCCAACAGCGTGTCGTTCATGTTCGACCGGCTGGGCGAATTCCGCTTCCCGCTCTCCGTCGGCAGCGCCGACGAGGTGATGGAGAAGGCGATCGAAGCCGGCGCCGACGACGTGGTGACCGGCGAGGGCGAAGAGGCCGTCCACGAGATCTACTGCGCGCAGGACGATTTCAACCTGGTGCGCGAGGCACTCGAAAAGTCTCTGGGTCAGCCCAGCGTCGCCAAGCTCACCTGGCGCCCCAAGACCGGGGCGCCGATCGAGGGTGACACCGTTCAGACGATGCTCGACCTCATCGCGGCCCTGGAAGACAACGACGACGTCCAGAACGTCTACGCCAACTTCGAAGTGTCCGACGACGCTTTGGCGAAGTTCGCGGCCTGAGCCGGGCGGAATGAGACTGATCGGCCTCGACCCCGGCCTGCGGCTGACCGGCTGGGGTGTGATCGAGGTCGAGGGCAACCGGTTGCGCCACGTGGCGCACGGTGTCGTCAAGGTCGCGACGGCGGGCACGCTGGCCGAGCGGCTGAGGGAACTGTTCGACGGCGTCGCGGGCGTCGTCGAAGCGCAGCGGCCGGTCGAGGCCGCGGTCGAGGAGACCTTCGTGAACGTCAATCCCGGGTCCACCCTGAAACTCGGTCAGGCGCGCGGCGTCGTCATGCTGGCACCGGCCCGCGCCGGCCTGCCGGTGTTCGAGTATTCGACCAATCTCGTGAAGAAGTCGGTGGTCGGGGCGGGCCACGCCGACAAGAACCAGATCGCCATGATGGTCGGCCGGCTGCTGCCCGGCGTCGATGCCAAGGCGGACGCCGCCGATGCGCTGGCGGTCGCGATCTGCCACGCCCATCACCGCGCCACGGCGCGACGCATCGAGGCCGCGCTGTGATCGCCAAGCTGAAGGGCCTCGTCGACTCGGTCGACACGGACAGCGCCGTCATCGACGTGGGCGGGGTCGGCTATCTCGTCTCGGCCTCGGCCCGCACGTTGCGAAACCTCTCGGCCGGTGGTGCCGTGACCATGCTGGTCGAGACGATCGTGCGCGAGGACGCGATTGCGCTCTATGGTTTCCTGGAAACAGCCGAGCGCGACTGGTTTCGCATCCTGACGACCGTGCAGGGCGTCGGCGCGCGCGTCGCGCTGTCGATCCTGTCGACCCTGTCTCCCGATGAGATTGCCCGCGCAATCGCGGCCCAGGATCGCGCGACCCTGAGCCGTCCCGCCGGTGTCGGCCCGAAGCTCGCTGCGCGCCTCGCCACGGAACTGAAGGACAAGGCGGCCGCCTTCGGCGTGGCGCCCCTGCCGGCGACGGCCAGCAAGCCCGGTGCTCCGGCGGGCACGACCGGATCGATCAACGAGGATGCGGTCTCCGCCCTGGTCAACCTGGGCTACAAGCGCGTCGAGGCCTTCGGAGCCGTTGCACGCGTCACCCAGCGGCTCGGTGCCGAGGCCCCGCTCGATGCCGTGATCCGCGCCGGCCTGCAGGAGCTCGCGCGATGAATGCTCCGCCCGATCGCCTGGTGACGGCCAAGCGCTCCGAGGAAGACGCCGCCGAGCTGGCGCTGCGGCCGCAGACGCTCGACGACTTCATCGGCCAGAAGCAGGTCCGCGAGAACCTCAAGATCTTCATCGCCGCCGCCAAGGGCCGCGGCGAGGCGTTGGATCACGTGCTGCTGCACGGTCCGCCCGGCCTCGGCAAGACGACGATGGCGCAGATCGTGGCGCGCGAGATGGGCGTCGGCTTCCGAGCGACCTCGGGGCCGGTCATCCAGAAGGCCGGTGACCTCGCCGCGCAGCTCACGAATCTACAGCCGCACGATGTGCTGTTCATCGACGAGATCCATCGTCTCAATCCTGCAATCGAGGAGGTCCTCTATCCCGCGATGGAGGATTTCCAGCTCGACCTGATGATCGGCGAGGGGCCGGCCGCGCGCTCTGTACGCATCGAGCTGCCGCCGTTCACGCTGGTCGGCGCCACGACGCGGTCGGGCCTGATGACGCGGCCGTTGCGCGAGCGCTTCGGCATCCCGCTGCGCATGGTGTTCTACGAACCGGCCGAGCTCGAGACGATCGTGCAGCGCGCCGCGCGCGTCCTGAAGATGTCGCTTGCGCCCGACGGCAGCGCGGAGATCGCCAAAAGGTCACGCGGTACGCCACGCGTCGCCAACCGTCTGCTGCGCCGGGTCCGCGACTTCGCGGCGGTCGCCGGCGATGCCGGCGTCAATGCCCGGGTGGCCGACGCGGCGCTGACTCGGCTGGAAGTCGATGGGCGCGGACTCGACTCCATGGACCGCCGCTACCTCGCTTGCATCGCCGAGAATTATGGTGGCGGTCCGGTGGGTGCGGAGACGCTGGCGGCGGCGCTGGCGGAACAGCGCGACGTCATCGAGGACGTGATCGAGCCCTACCTGATGCAGCTCGGCCTGTTGATGCGCACACCGCGCGGGCGGCTGCTGTCCGAGAGCGGCTATCGCCATCTCGGCCTGGCGATGCCCAAGGGGCAGAAGCAGCAGCTCGACTTCCTGTCTGCGGGCAATCCGCCGGAGGACGCGTGAACGCGGCGCCGACTTCGGGGAGCCTGCAGGATGGCAGCCACGTGCTGCCGCTGCGCGTCTACTACGAGGACACCGATGCCGCGGGCATCGTCTACTACGCCAACTGGTTGCGCTTCCTGGAACGGGGCCGGACGGAACTGCTCCGACTGCTGGGGCAGCAGCATACGGCGCTGCGCGAGGAGCGCGGCATCAACTGGGTCGTGCGTCGCTGCGCCATCGACTACCTCAAGCCCGCGCGGCTGGATGACACGATCGAGATCGTCACAAGCTGCGGTGAGTTGCGTGGTGCATCGCTCGACATGTTGCAGCATGCGCGCCGTGGTGAAGAAATCCTGGTTCGAGCCGAACTCGTCGTCGCCTGCATGGGCGAGGGCGGTCGGCCTGTCCGATTGCCGCCGCTCGTGCGGACTGCCCTGGCCCAGGTAGCCGTGAACGGTTCGCCCCGCTCACGCCATATTCGGATACAACCCTCTTGAACCAACGGAGAACATAAATGGACGCGTTTGCGCAGGTCGCCGGAGCCCCCCTCGGCGGCGGCACGGGGACTATCGACATGTCCGTGTACGGCCTGTTCATGCAGGCCGACTGGGTCGTGAAAGGCATTATGATCCTGCTCATGCTGGCCTCGTTCTGGTCGTGGGCGATCATCTTCGAGAAGGTTCTCCGTCTCCGCTCCCTGAAGCGCAGCGCCCAGACTTTCGAGGACACGTTCTGGTCGGGCGTCTCGCTGGAAGATCTCTACGACCGCGTCGGTGCCAAGCCCGACGATCCGATGTCGAGCATCTTCTCCGCCGCCATGCGCGAATGGCGCCGTTCGGTTTCCAAGGGCCTCGCCTCCAGCGCCACGGCGCGTGCGGCGCTCCGCCAGCGCATCGAGCAGGTGATGGGCGTCACCATCCAGCGCGAGATGGAGGCGATCGAGAAACGGCTGGGCTTCCTGGCCACCGTCGGCGCCAACGCCACCTTCGTCGGCCTGTTCGGCACAGTCTGGGGCATCATGAACAGCTTCAGCCACATCGCGCAGTCGAAGAACACCTCGCTGGCGGTCGTGGCGCCGGGCATCTCGGAGGCGCTGTTCGCCACCGCGATCGGCCTGGTCGCCGCCATTCCCGCCGCCGCCGCCTACAACATCCTGTCGGGCCAGGTCTCGCGCTACGCCCAGCAGCTCGAGGCCTTCGCCGGTGAGTTCATCACCATCCTGTCTCGCCAGCTTGAGGAACAGGTCTGATGTCGGGCGTGATTCCGGCACCCGGCGCCAACTCGTCGGGCAGCAAGTTCAAGCGACGGAGCTACACGCCCATCGCCGACATCAACGTGACGCCGCTGGTCGACGTCATGCTGGTGTTGCTGATCATCTTTATGGTCACCGCGCCGCTGCTCCAGGTCGGCGTGCCGGTCGACCTGCCGAAGACCAGCGCCCAGCAGGTCGGCGGCAAGGACGAGCCGATGGTTGTCTCCGTGAATTCCCAGGGTGAGGTGTTCCTCGGAGAGACCAAGTACGACGTCGCCGAACTCGGAGCCAAGCTGAAGGCGATCCATGAGGAGAAGCCCGACCAGCGTGTCTTCATGCGCGGCGACAAGAGCGTCGACTACGGAAAGATGATGGAGGTCATGGGCGTCGTGATCGACAGTGGCTTCCGGCAGCTCGGCCTGCTCGGCGAGCAGGCGCAGGCCCTGGGACGTGGCACGGTTACGCCGGCGACGCCCGGCCAGACTGCACCTCGCGCACCGCAGGCCCCGGCCCAGCCCCAGGCGCCGACCCCGCGGCGCTGAGAGAACGGACTCGAAGAAGACGATGGTTCGACGCTACCCCGCCAGCATCGAGATGCGCACACCGGCCATTGTGTCGGCGATGGTGCACGTCTTCGTGCTGGGGGCGGCGGTGCTCAATCTCGACTTCTTCGGCAAGCCGCCGCCGATGGAACCCGAGCCGGTGATGGTCGAGTTCGAGGCGATCGACAAGAAGGCGGGCGCACCGAATGTAGCCACCCTGCCGCCGCAGCCCAAGGACGCGCCGATCGCGCAGGAGACGACCAAGGCGCCGCCGGTGAAGTCGGCCGAGCCGCCGCCGTCGCCGCCCACGCCGAAGCCGCCCGAGGTCGTCGAGCCGCCGAAGCCGCCGACCCCGCCCAAGCCGGAAGAGAAGCCCAAGACGGAGGCTGCCAAGCCGGTCGAGGATCTCGTGGCGATGAAGCCCAAGGAGCCGGAGCCGCCGAAGGTCGAGAAGCCGCCGGAGCCGCCCAAGCCCGCGCCCGAGGCGAAGAAGCCCGAGCCGCCCAAGCCGCCGCCGCCGAAACCTGCGCCGCCCAAGCAGAGCGTCGATTCGATGATCGACGACATCCTGAAGAACAAGCAGTCGCAACAGAAGATCCAGACGCCCGAGCAGTCGCCTAAGCCCGTGCAGCAGGTCACGCGCCAGGCGCCGGCCGCGCCGAACCTCGCTGCCGTCGTCACGGCGAGCGAGATCGAGGGCGTGCGCCAGAAGATCCGGCCGTGCTGGAACACGCAGGGCGGCTCTCGTGACCAAGCGATGATCATTACGCTGACCGTCGAGATGAACCAGAACGGTACACCGGTGAAGGCCGAGCTTCGTGATACAGGACGCTACAACAGCGACCCGGTCTTCCGTGCCGCTGCCGACGCCGCGCATCGCGCCATCATGAATCCGCGTTGCCAGCCGTGGCCGCTCTCGCCGGAGAAGTACACGAGCTGGAAAACCATCACGTTCAACTTCGACCCACGCGACTACTGAGCCCCCGCGTTACAGAAACCTTAAGATGAAGAGGTCCGATATGATGCTTCCCCGACGGACGACCCTGCTGGGCGGCGTTGCCCTCGCCACCCTCGGCGTTGCGGGCACGGCGCGCGCACAGCTCACCATCGACATGACGCGGCCGAGCTTCGAGCCGGTGCCGATCGCGATCGTCGACTTCAAGGGCGACCCGGTGGGTGCCCAGATGGCCGGCGTGATCCGTAACAACCTGCAGAATTCCGGCCTGTTCAGGGTGATCCCCACGAGCGCCTACATCCAGCAGGATCTCGACGCGTCGGCGCCGCCGCGCTTCCAGGATTGGCGCAGCGTCGGCGCCGCCGGCCTCGTCGTCGGTCAGGTCACCTCGGTCGGCGGCAGCATCAAGGTCGACTTCCGCCTGTGGGACGTCGTCACGAGCCAGCAGGCGACGGGCCTGTCCTTCACCAGCCAGCCGAGCAACTGGCGGCGGCTCGCGCACATCATTTCTGACGCGATCTACAAGCGCGTCACCGGCGAGGAAGGCTATTTCGACACCCGCGTCGCCTATGTGTCGGAGACCGGCCCAGCCAACAACCGCACCAAGCGCATCGCGATCATGGACCAGGACGGCGCCAACAACCGCTACCTGACCGACGGCAAGACGATCGCGCTGACGCCGCGCTTCTCACCGACCCTGCAGGAAATCGTCTACATGGCGTACGGCGAGAACAACGGCCCGCCGCGCGTCTACCTGCAGAACGTCGACAGCGGCCGCCGCGAGCTGATGGGCAACTTCCCGGGCATGAGCTTCGCGCCGCGCTTCTCGCCGGACGGCACCAAGGTCGTCATGAGCATTGCCGAGAACGGCCGCACCAACCTCTACGAGATGGACGTGCGCGGCCGGCAGCTCCGCCGCCTGACCAACTCGCCGGCCATCGATACCTCGCCCTGCTTCTCGGCCGACGGTTCGCAGATCGTGTTCAACTCCGACCGCGGCGGCGCCCAGCAGCTCTACGTCATGAGCGCCGGCGGCGGCGGCGAGCGGCGCATCAGCTTCGGAGACGGACGCTACGCGACGCCGGTCTGGTCGCCGCGCGGCGACTTCATCGCCTTCACCAAGATCGGATCGGGCGGCTTCGGCATCGGCGTGATGCGCTCCGACGGCAGCGGCGAGCGCATGCTGGCCAGCGGCTTCCTCGTCGAGGGCCCGACCTGGGCGCCCAACGGCCGCGTGCTGATGTTCTTCCGCCAGCAACCCAGTTCGGGCGGCCGTGCGGGCGCGGCATCGCTGCACCAGATCGACATCACCGGCCGCTTCGAGCGGCAGGTGCCGACGCCGACCGATGCCTCGGACCCGGCATGGTCACCGTTGATTCCGCAGTAACGACGTATATGGTAGGCGCCGTCGGCCCGTGCGTGCTTTTCGCCCGGGTCGATTCCGTCAGGGAGTGGATCGAAATATGAGCATGATCAAGGCTTTGTCGGCCATCGCGGCGATGTTCCTCATCGCAGCCTGCAGCAACAATGACACGCAGACGGCCTCCGCGGCCACCACATCCGTGACGCCCGGATCGGTCGGCGATTTTCGCCAGAACGTCGGCGACCGCGTCTTCTTCGACACCGATTCCTCCACCGTACGTGAGGATGGCCGCCAGACCCTGAACCGCCAAGCCGAGTGGCTGAAGAAGTATTCGAACTACCAGATCACCATCGAAGGCCACTGTGACGAGCGCGGCACGCGCGAGTACAACCTGGCCCTCGGCGAGCGCCGCGCCAACGCCGCCCGCCAGTACCTGATCGCGCAGGGCGTTCCCGCCGCGCGCCTCAAGACCGTCAGCTACGGCAAGGAGCGTCCGGATCCGGTCGGTTCCGACGAAGCGGCTTGGGCGCGTAACCGCCGCGCCGTCACGGCGCTGGAGTAGAGCCCGTCTCGCTGCGAGGCGAGCAGGAAACGCCGGTCGCGACGCGACCGGCGTTTTCGTTTGCCGGCGTTTTCGGTTGGAGGCAGCGCGGTCATGCCTGAAAATGGCCGCGTTTTATGTGAACAAAGCGTTGGTCATGAAGATCTTCCCGTCCCGACTCGCTCTCCTCATCGCCCTTGCCCTGCCGACCGCGGCAGCGGCGCAACGCGGCGGTGACGCGGTCTATATGGAAGACCGGTTCAACCAGCTGCAGCAGTCGCTCACGATGATGACCGGCCAGATCGAGCAGCTGCAGAATCGCAACGCGAAGCTGCAGCAGCAGCTGGAGAAGATGCAGGCCGACTACGAATACCGCATCGAGCAGCTGGAGAAGGGCGGGGCCGGCAAGCCGGGCGGCGTTGCACCGCGTCCGGGCGCACAGGCCGCGGCCCCGGCGCCGCCTCTGGCTCCGACGCCGACGCCCGCGGCAGGCGCCGCCAGTGCGGACCAGCTCTACGACGAGGCCGTCAAGAAGCTGCAGGAAGGCGACTACGCCGCCGCCGAGCGCGGCTTCAAGACCTTCATCCAGCGCAATCCGCAGAACAAGCTCGCCGGCAACGCGCAGTACTGGCTCGGCGAGACCTATTACGCGCGCCGCGACTACACCAACGCTCTCGCGGCCTTCGCCGAAGGCTACAAGGTCTACAAGACCAGCCCAAAGGGCCCCGACAATCTCCTGAAGCTCGGCATCACAATGTCCGTGATGGGCCGCAAGCCCGATGCCTGCGCCGTGTTCGCGCGCTTCAATCAGGATTATCCGCGCGCGACGGACCTGCAGAAGCGGCGGATCGACCAGGAGCGTCAGAAGAACGGATGCGGGTGAACGCTTCCGTCGATTCGCGTCCTATCGACGGAGCGACCTTCGCGCGCCTGATGGCGCCGTTCGGACCTTTCGAGACACGTCCCGATTTCGCCTTAGCGGTTTCCGGTGGTCGCGATTCGCTCTGCCTCGCCTTGCTGGCGAGTGAATGGGCGAACGGGCAGGGCGGCCGGGTTCTCGCCCTGATCGTCGATCACGGCCTGCGGCCGGAAGCGGCGGCGGAGGCGCTGACGACGGCGACTCTGCTGGCGAGCCACGGGATCGAAAGCCTCGTCCTGCGCTGGGCCGGCGCCAAGCCGCAGACCGGCTTGCAGGACGCAGCCCGCGATGCTCGCTACCGGCTGATGCGCGAGGCCTGCCGCGACCGCGGCACCCTTCATCTTCTGGTGGCGCACCACGCTGGCGACCAGGCGGAGACGATCGCGATGCGCGCCGCGCGGGCCAGCGGTCCCGATGGGCTGGCCGGCATGGCGGCCCTCGTCGAATGGCCGGAAGTCCGTCTGCTTCGGCCGCTGCTCACCGTGCCGCGGGCCCGACTGTCGGCAACGCTCCTGTCGCGCGGCGTGGCCTGGATCGACGATCCGTCCAATACCGATCCGCGCTTCGAGCGGGCCCGCCTGCGCCTCACGGGGGCGATCGAGGCGGGGGAGCCGGATGCAGATCGGATGCGGGCCGGCCGCGAGGTCCAGGCCGCCCAGGTTGGGGTCGCGCTCATCGAGTCGCGGGAGGACGGGAGCCTTGGGCTCGACCGGGCCACCCTTGAGCAGCTGCCCCTGGACCCTCGTCGCCGGCTGGTGAGCCGTGTGGTGCAGGCCCTGGGCGGCGGCGATCATCCGCCGCGGCGGGACCGGCTCGACCGGGCCCTGGAACGCATGGCCGCAGCCCCGGACCGTGGCAAATCGGGCCGCGGTCAGGATTTCACCCTGTCAGGGTGCCAATTCGCCCTGCGTCAGGCTGTCGGCTCGCGGCGGCTTGAGTGGATTGTCCGGCCCGAAAGTGGCAGGAAAGGCAGGCAGCCCCTGATTCCAGCTGCATTTTTCACCAGTTTCACTTGCGACCCGGCGGCCGCAACCCATCTTTGGTCTTAGCCCTATTTAACGGAAGCGATCAGTGAACCCGTTCAATCGTAACGCTGCCTTGTGGATCGTCATCGTCCTGCTGCTCGCGCTGCTCTACAGCGTCTTCCAGGGTGGCGCGACCAGGTCTCCCGGCAACACGATCTCCTACTCCGACTTCGTCCGGGCGGTTGAACAGCGGCAGGTCCAGGATGTCCGCATCCAGGGCAACACGATCAGCGGCACCTTCCGCGAGCCGCGCAACGGCGTGCAGAAGTTCTCGACCTACGCGCCGAGCACGCCGCCCGACGACCAGCTAATGCCGATGCTCATCAAGAACGTCGACCGCGTCGATGCGGGTCCGGCGGAAGAGGGCGTCAACCTCGGCAGCATCTTCGTGAGCTGGCTTCCCGTGCTCGTGCTGGTCGGCGTCTACATCTTCTTCCTGCGCCAGATGCAGAGCGGCACCGGCCGGGCCATGGGCTTCGGCAAGTCGAAGGCGCGCCTCCTCACCGAGAAGCATGGCCGCGTCACTTTCGACGACGTCGCCGGCATCGACGAGGCCAAGGGCGAGCTCGAGGAGATCGTCGACTTCCTGAAGGACCCGCAGAAGTTCCAGCGCCTGGGCGGCAAGATCCCCAAGGGCTGCTTGCTGGTCGGCCCACCGGGTACCGGTAAGACGCTGCTGGCGCGCGCCATCGCGGGCGAAGCCAACGTGCCGTTCTTCACCATCTCGGGCTCCGACTTCGTCGAGATGTTCGTGGGCGTGGGCGCCAGCCGCGTGCGCGACATGTTCGAGCAGGCCAAGAAGAACGCACCCTGCATCGTGTTCATCGACGAAATCGACGCTGTCGGCCGCCATCGTGGCGCGGGCCTCGGCGGCGGCAACGACGAGCGCGAGCAGACGCTGAACCAGCTGCTGGTCGAGATGGACGGCTTTGAGGCCAACGAGGGCGTGATCCTGATCGCCGCCACCAACCGTCCCGACGTGCTCGATCCCGCGCTGCTGCGTCCGGGCCGCTTCGACCGTCAGGTCGTGGTGCCGAACCCCGACGTCGGTGGTCGTGAGAAGATCCTCAAGGTCCACATGCGCAAGGTGCCGCTGGCGCCGGACGTCGATCCGCGCGTGCTGGCCCGTGGAACGCCGGGCTTCTCCGGCGCCGATCTCGCCAACCTGGTGAATGAGGCCGCGCTGCGGGCCGCGCGCGTCGGCAAGCGCCTCGTGACCATGGGCGACTTCGAATACGCCAAGGACAAGGTGCTGATGGGCACCGAGCGCCGCTCGATGGCGATGACCGACGAGGAGAAGACGCTCACGGCCTACCATGAGGCGGGCCATGCGCTGGTCGCCATGCACGTGCCGAAGAGCGATCCGCTGCACAAGGTGACGATCATCCCGCGCGGTCGCGCGCTGGGCGTCACCATGCAGCTGCCGGAGCGCGATCACCTCAGCCACACCAAGCAGTACCTCGAGTCGCGTCTGGCCATCATGTTCGGCGGCCGCCTCGCCGAGGAACTGGTGTTCGGTCCGGAGAACGTGACGACGGGCGCCGCAAGCGACATCCAGGTCGCGACGCAGACCGCGCGTGGCATGATCACCGCCTACGGCATGTCCGAGAAACTCGGCCGCGTCCGCTACCAGGCGAACGAGCAGGAAGTCTTCCTGGGCCATGCCGTCACGCAGACGCAGAACGTCTCCGAGGCGACGGCCCAGCTGATCGACCAGGAGGTCCGTCGCCTGATCGAGGAGGCCGAAAGCCGCGCCCGCACGATCCTGACGGAACGTCTCGAGGACCTGCACACGATCTCCAAGGCGCTGCTCGAGTACGAGACGCTGAGCAACGACGAGATCGGCACGATCCTGCGCGGCGAGAAAGTCGTGCGCGACGACACCGGCGGCGCCGGTACGTCCGATCGCCGTCGCCGTGCCTCGGTCCCGACCAGCACCGGCCCGGCGCCGGGTGCGAACCCCGAGCCTCAGCCGGGCGTTTGACCCTACGCTTCGCGGACCTCGCGCTCGATCGCCCTCTGTTGATGGCGATCGTGAACGTGACGCCCGACTCCTTTTCCGACGGCGGTGAACGCCTCGACCCGGCGCGGGCCATCGACGATGGCCTGCGCTTCGTCGCGGAAGGCGCGGACATCCTCGATGTCGGTGGCGAGTCGACGCGACCGGGCTCCGCCGCCGTTTCTCCCGATGAAGAATGCCGGCGCGTCCTTCCCGTCGTGGAGGGGCTGGTCCGGCATGGGGCCGTCGTCTCGCTCGACACGCGACGCGCCCTGGTCGCGCGGGCAGGTCTCGCGGCCGGGGCCAGGATCGTTAACGACGTGTCGGCGCTGCGGGACGACGAGGCGATGTTTCCGCTGGTCGTCCGGAGCAAGGCAGCCGTCGTGCTGATGCACCGTCGCGGCCGGCCCGAAGAGCGCTATGCCGGCCCGGCCTATGCCAATGTCGTTGAGGATGTTCGCCGATTCCTGCTCGATCGCGCCGCGGTATGCGAGGCGGCGGGCCTGGACCGGGAGAACATCGCCCTCGATCCCGGCCTCGGCTTCGGCAAGAAGGTCGAGGAGGAGTTGGCCTTGATCGCGGGCACACAGCGGTTGGCGCAGGCGGGCTACCCCGTATTGATCGGCGCCTCGCGCAAGAGCTTCATCGGTCGATTGACGGGCGTCGAGAAGCCCGCGGACCGCGATCCCGCTTCCGCGTGGCTGGCGGTCGAGGCGGTACGTCGTGGCGCGTCGATCGTCCGCGTCCATAACGTGGTAGCCACACGGCAGGCTCTCGCCGTCGCCAACGCGATGCGGTAAAATTATCATCATGGCTCGTTCACTCTTCGGCACCGACGGCGTTCGCGGTCGTGCAAACACCGCCCCGATGACTGCCGAGATGGCGATGCGCATCGGCATGGCGGCAGGGCAGGTGTTTCACCGGGGCGCCCATCGCAACCGCGCCGTCATCGGCAAGGACACGCGCCTGTCGGGCTACATGCTGGAGCAGGCCCTGACCGCCGGCTTCCTCTCGGTCGGCGTCGATGTGCTCCTGCTGGGGCCGATCCCGACGCCGGCGGTCGGCTTCCTGACGCGCTCGATGCGCGCTGATGTCGGGGTGATGATCTCGGCCTCGCACAATCCCTACGAAGACAACGGCATCAAGCTGTTCGGGCCAGACGGGTTCAAGCTGTCGGATGCGGTCGAGACCGAGATCCAGTCGCTGGTGATGTCGCCCTCCGACCTGATCCTTGCCGAAGCCGCCAGGATCGGCCGCGCCAAGCGGCTGGACGACGTGCAGGGCCGCTACATCGAGGCGGTCAAGGCATCGGCGCCGCGCGGTCTCGACCTCAGCGATCTCAAGGTCGTCGTCGATTGCGCCAATGGCGCGGCCTACAAGGTCGCGCCCACGGTGCTCACCGAGCTCGGCGCCGAAGTCGTTCGCGTCGGTGTCTCGCCCGACGGCTTCAACATCAACGGCAATTGCGGCTCGACGCATCCCGGTGTGCTCCAGGAGCAGGTCGTCGCGCACCATGCCCATATCGGCATCGGTCTCGACGGCGATGCCGACCGCGTCATCATGGTCGACGAGCGCGGCGCGGTGATCGACGGCGACCAGCTCATGGCCACCATCGCCGACCAGTGGACGCAGAACGGCGTGCTGTCGGGCGGCGGAGTCGTGGCGACGGTGATGTCCAACCTCGGCCTGGAGCGCTATCTCGACGCGCGGCGGCTGAAGCTTGTGCGCACGCAGGTCGGCGACCGCTACGTCCTCGAGCGCATGCGCGCCGACGGCTACAATCTGGGCGGCGAGCAGTCCGGCCACATCATCATGACGGACCATGCCACGACCGGCGACGGGCTGATGGCGGCCTTGCAGGCGCTGGCCGCGCTGCTGCGGAGCGGCCGTCCGGCGAGTGAGCTCTTCCGGGCCTTCGAGCCGGTGCCGCAACTCCTGAAGAACGTCCGGGTGGCCGATGCGACCATGGCTCTCGATGCGGCTTCGGTGATCAAGGCGATCGCCTCGGCCGAAGCCAGGCTCGGCCGGAACGGGCGCATCCTGGTGCGCAAGTCGGGCACCGAGCCGTTGATCCGTGTGATGGCCGAGGGCGACGATTCCGACCTCGTACGCAGCGTCGTCGACCAGATCATCGAAGCGATTCCCCGGCAGGCGGCATGAAGGGGCGCGTGCTGATCGTCGCCGGATCGGATTCCGGCGGCGGGGCCGGTATCCAGGCCGACATCAAGGCCGTCACCGCGATGAACGGCTTTGCCGCGACCGCCATCACGGCGCTCACGGCGCAGAACACCGAGGGCGTGCATGGCGTCATCGGCATCGATCCGGCATTCATCGCCCAGCAGATCGAGGTCGTGCTCACCGACATTGGCGCCGATGCGCTGAAGACCGGCATGCTGCACAGCGCCAAGGTGATCGAGGTCGTCGCGACTGGCCTGCGGAAGCATGCCGCCGGCGTGCCGCTGGTGGTCGATCCGGTGATGGTTGCCAAGGGTGGTCACCGGCTGCTGCTGACCGACGCCGAGGCGGCGCTGCGCGACACGCTGCTGCCGATGGCGGCGCTGATCACGCCCAACCTGCCCGAGGCGGAAGTGCTCGTGGGCTTTCCCGTGCGGGTCGAGGCCAACATGAAGCGCGCCGCCGAGCGGCTGACGGAACTGGGCGCCGGCGCGGTGCTGATGAAGGGCGGCCATCTCGAGGGCGACCGTGTCGTCGACCTGCTGTTCCACGACGGCAAATTCGACCGCTTCGAGGATGCGCGCATCATGAGCCGCAGCACGCACGGCACCGGCTGCACGCTGGCCTCGGCCATCGCGGCGGGACTGGCGCAGAAGATGACCTTGCGCGATGCCGTGGCGCGTGCGCGCGACTATGTCCGCAAGGCCATCGAGACCGCGCCCGGCTTCGGACGCGGCCATGGCCCGCTCAATCACGCCGTGACGGTCAGATCAGGTTAGCGTCCTTCGTGGCAGCCTGCCGTGGCGTCCATTTCCCGGCCTCCATCTGGACGATGAAGTTCCAGAGCTCGCGATTGAAGGCGTCGGGTTCCTCAAGATTAACCGCATGGCCGGTCTTGGCAAACATCGCGAGACCGGCATTGGGCAGCACGCGCTTCAGGTAGAGGCTGGGCTGCAGGCAGGGATCGTCCTCGTCGCCGCAGATGATCAGCGTCGGCACATCGAGTTTCTGCCATTCCTCCTCGAAGTCATAGAGCGACGGCCGCTTGCCCTGGTAATTCTCCATGGTGTTGGCGGCGCCGAGGTCGGGATGCTCGGAAAGATGCCTGCTGAACTCGGCGAAGCCGCGAGGGTCCTTCACCGTGAAACGCGAGCGGGTCGGGTTCGTCGTCAGGCTCTCGGCATACTTCGCCATGCCGTCCTTGCGGATGAGGCCGGCCGTGGTCACCGCATCCTTCTTGAACTGCTCATGGACGTCGCGGCCGGCGCCGGAGCCCACGCCGGCCAGGGTGAGGGAGAGGGCGCGATCAGCATAGCAGCGGCCGAAGTGTGCCGTCGCGAAGGCGCCCTGCGACAGGCCGACGATATGCGCCTTCGGGATCTTCAGATGGTCGAGCATGTGCTTTGCGTCATCGACGGCAAATTGCTGGCCGTACATGTCGCCGGAGGCCGGCACGTCGGAGCCGGGATAGCCGCGGAACGAGTAGGTGATGCAGCGATGGCGGCGGGCGAAGAAGCGCATCTGCGGCTCCCAGGCGCGCCAGTCGCCGCAATATTCGTGGACGAACAGGATCGGCGTGCCGCTGCCGGCTTCCTCGTAATAGAGCTTAACCCCATCGGGCGTGGTGGCGTGCGGCATGGCGCGGATCCCCTTGAAGTCGTTGATGGCGTTGCCGGATAGGCTAGCATCGCGGTTATGGCAAAGCATCGCATCTACACCACGAGCTTCGCGAGCGTTTACCCGCACTACGTCACCAAGGCGGAGAAGAAGGGGCGCACCAAGGCGGAGGTCGACCGGATCATCACCTGGCTGACGGGCTACAGCGCCAAGGCGCTGGATGCGCAGATCGAGAAGAAGACCGACTTCGAGACCTTCTTCGCCAGGGCCCCGAAGCCCAACCCGGATCGCGCCCTGATCAAGGGCGTGGTCTGCGGCGTGCGCGTCGAGGAGGTCGAAGAGCCGACCATGCGCGAGATCCGCTACCTCGACAAGCTCGTTGACGAACTCGCCAAGGGCAAGGCGATGGAGAAGATACTGCGAAAGGAGTGATCCGCCTCAGACGCCGAATCGCTCCAGCCGTTCCAGCACCGTCGGGATCTTGTCGTCGGTGACGTTGGCGAAGGCGATGCGGATGAAGCGCTCTTGGCCCGTGCCGAACATGTCGCCGGGGATGGTGAGCAGGTTCTCCTCGTCGGCCATGCGCTTGGAGACCTCGGTCGAGGGCGTCCCGGCGAATGGGTGTTCGACGTAGGCGAAGTAGGCGCCGATGCTGACGAGGCGCCAGCGGTTGGAACGCTCAAGCCCTTGTCCCAGCAGGTCGGCGCGCGCCTTGAGGCCGGCCGTGTTGTTCCGCGCCCACGGCAGCAGGTTACGCAGGCCGTAGAGCGCGGCTTCCTGGGCAAGGCGCGGCGGGCAGATCGAGACGCAGTCCATCGCCTTCTCGATCTCGGCCATCAGGCCAGCGCCCGCGGTGACGCCGCCGACGCGATAGCCGGTCAGAGCGAACACCTTGGAGAAGCTGTAGAGATGCACCAGCGTGCCTTGCCAGTCGGGCCGGCCGAACAGGTCGTGCGGCTTCGTGCCTTCGGGCAGGAAGTCCTTGTAGGTCTCGTCGAGCAGCAGGGCGATGCCGTGCTTCTTCGCGAGCTCGAAGAAGGCGTGGATCGTCGCCGGCGGATAGACGGCGCCCGTCGGGTTGTTGGGCGAGATCAGGATGATTGCGCGGGTGCGCGGCCCGATCAGCTTCTCCGCATCTTCCGCATTGGGGACGGCGCCGGAGCCGGGACGGAAGTCGAGCGGCACGGGCTCGACGCCCTGCATGCGCATCCACATGTCGTGATTGAAGTAGTGCGGCCGCGGCACGATCACCTGATCGCCGGCCTTGGCGATGCTCATGAGCGCCAGGCAAAAGGCCTGGTTGCAGCCCGAGGTGATGCCGACTTCGGCTGGCGCGATCGGCGCACCGTAGAAATCGGAGAGATGGCCTGCATAGGCCTCGCGCAGCACCGGCAGGCCGAGGATCGGTGTGTAGCCATGCATCGTGGGATCGAGCAGCAGCTCGCCCAGATGCTTGCGCAGTTCGAGCGCCGGCGGATAGCCCGGTACAGCCTGACTGAGATCGATCAGCGGCCGGTCGGCCGGGAAGGTGCGATTGAGGACCCAGCGCTTTGTCTCGCCGATGGGCGAGGGGGCGACGGCGGCGAGCCAGGGATTGGCGGTCGGAACGGTATTCATCAGGAGGCGTACGCTTCTTTCAGGACAGGCTTCTTGCCGAGTGTATTTACCGTGAATTCTCGCAGGAATTGCAGGGCTAGCCCCGGCTGGGGGCGGCGGAGCATCCAAGTCTCCCTGCAGCCTGTCAAATCCCGGTCAAATGAACATCGCATGTCAAAATGCATTGCTTGCCCGGCGGCTTGTGCATAGCATCGCGACAAGGCTCCGAATGAGAGCCATCGCCTTCGCATAGACGCGGGCTGGGTTAATCGGCCGTTCGAAACGGCTCTGAGGAGGAAACATGGTCTCGAGGAAGGTCAATCGTCGTCGATTCGTGGCCGGTACCGCCGCGGCTTCCGCAGCGTTCGTGGCTGCGCCGTTCGTCCGGGGAGCCTACGCCGCCGGCAAGCTCTCCGTCGGATTCTGGGATCACTGGGTGCCGGGCGCCAACAAGGCGACCGAGGATCTCGTGAAGGCCTGGGCCGAGAAGGAGAAGGTTGAAGTCTCGATGGACTTCATCACCTCCCAGGGCAACAAGCTGCTGCTCACCACGGCGGCGGAAAGCACGGCCAAGTCGGGCCACGACGTGCTCGCCTTCTCGACCTGGCTGCCGTCGCGCTATGCCGATCAGCTCGTGCCGATGAACGATGTCGTCGAGCCTCTCATCAAGGCCAATGGTGCGGTCAACGGCACCGTCGAATATCTCGGCAAGGTCGACGGCAAGTGGCTGGCCGTGCCGGCGACGGCGGGCAGTCAGATCAAGGGCCCGTGCTCGCGCATCGACCTCCTGAAGAAGCATGCCGGCATCGACATCCAGGCGATGTACCCGGCCGGCGAGGCCCCCAAGGCGGATGCCTGGAACCTCGACAACTTCCTCAAGGCTGCGGAAGCCTGCCAGAAGGGCGGTAATCCGTTCGGTATCGGCCTCGGCACGACGTCCGACAATGTCGACACGGCCGGCGCGATCTTCCACGCCTTCGGCGCGCAGCTCGTCAACGCCAAGGGCGATATCACGGTCAAGTCCGACCCGGTCCGCCAGGCGCTCGACTACTACAAGAAGCTGATGGCGTTCCTGCCGCCCGACGTCCCGTCCTGGGACGACGCCTCGAACAACAAGTTCATCGTCTCGGGCCAGGGCTCGCTGATCATGAACCCGCCGAGTGCCTGGGCCGTCGCCAAGCGCGATGCACCGCAGGTCGCCGAACAGCTCTGGACGCACGGCTTCCCGGTCGGTCCGAAGGGCCGCTATGCGCCGTTCCTGCCGTACTTCTGGGGCGTCTGGAACTTCAGCAAGAACCAGCCAGCCGCCAAGAGCCTGATCACCTACCTGTCGCAGGCCTCCGCCGCGGAGAAGATGGTCGTCGCCAGCGGCGGCTACGATCTGCCGGCCTTCGCCAACCTCACGACCTTCAAGGTCTGGGCCGAGGAAGGGCCGCCGAAGGGCACACTCTACCACTACCCGAACCCGCACCAGCATCAGACGCTCTCGATCGCCGCGGCGCCCGCTCCGCACAAGATCGCCGAGCAGATCTATACCCAGGCGATCCAGACCCAGATGGTGGTCCGGTACGCCAAGGGCGAAGCCATGGACAAGACGCTCGATTGGGCTGCGAAGGAGCTCGAGGGCTTCTCGCGCAACTGACGCGTCGTTCTGCAGCCGTTGGGGACGCCGCCTGACCGCGGCGTCCCTGCGACTGCATCATTGGTTGCCGCGGGAGTACAACATGGCAGACATCGCCGCCCGGAATCCGGCCGTCGTGACGGGCGATCGCCGTACTGGCCTTCACAAATTGATGCAGCGCAAGTCGACCATCGCCTTCCTGATGGCGCTGCCGCTGATCTTGCTGCTGGCGATTCTGGTCGCCTATCCGGCGGGTTTCGCCATCTACCTTGCCACCCTGAACAAGGGCATGACGCGCTTCGTCGGCTTCGGTAATTTCGAGTTTCTGTTCGGTCGCGACACGTTCTGGCTGGTCGTCTACCAGTCCTGCCTGTTCGCCATCACCGCGGTGATCTTCAAGGCGATCATCGGCTTCGTGGTCGCCCACTTCGTCCACAACATTCCCTCGAAGGGCCAGCGCAAGTGGCGCGGCATGCTGCTGGTGCCGTGGGTCATTCCGCCCGCCATGAGCACGCTCGCCTGGCTGTGGTTGTTCGATCCGTCCTACAGCGCGCTCAACTGGATCCTGGCGCTCTTCGGCATCACCGGCATCCCCTGGACCGGCGAGGCGGGCTGGGCCCGCTTTTCGGTGATCCTGGTCAACGTCTGGATCGGCTCGCCGTTCTTCATGATCATGTACCTCGCGGCGCTGAAGTCGGTGCCGGAGCAGCTCTACGAGGCGGCCTCGATCGACGGTGCCACCTGGTGGCAGCGCATCTGGTACGTGACCCTGCCGATGATGCGCAACATCATCGCGATCACCGCGCTGTTCTCGCTGATCGTCACCTTCGCCAACTTCGACATCGTGCGCGTGCTGACCGCGGGCGGTCCGCTGAACAGTACGCACATCTTCGGCACTTGGGCCTTCCGCGTCGGCATCGAGGGCGGTGACATCCCGCTCGGCGCCGCCGTGTCGCTGTTCATGGTGCCCATCCTGGCCGTCGCCGCGACCTTCATCCTGCGCGACATCACCAAGCGGGGGAGTGAAGTCTGATGGCCAACACGGCAGTCGCAACCGGGGCGCCGAGCCGCCCCAAATACGGCAGCATGAGCCGCGACAGGACCTGGGCGCTGCGCTGGTCCTATTTCTTCCTCGTGCTGTTCGCCATCTTCTTCCTGATGCCGCCGATCTACATGCTGATCACCTCGCTGAAGACCAGCGCGGAGATCTCGGCGGCGGTGAACCCATGGTGGATCTCCAATCCGACCCTGCAGAACTACATCGACCTCCTGTCGCAGAACCAATTCCTGGTCTTCTTCCGGAATTCCGCGATCGTGTCGATCTGCGTCGTCATCCTGACCATGATGATCAGCGTGATCGCGGCCTTTGCGCTCGCCCGTATGAAGTTCTGGGGCTCGGCCACCTTGGCGACCGGCGTGTTCCTCACCTACCTGATCCCGGAAACCCTGTTGTTCATTCCGCTGTTCAAGATGTTCGCCTGGGTGAACGAGGTGACGGGCGTCCAGCTGATGAATCACTGGTGGACGATGATCATCCTCTACCCGACGCTCACGGTGCCGTTCGCCACCTGGATCATGATCGGCTACTTCGCGTCGATTCCGAAGGAACTCGACGAGGCGGCGCTGATTGACGGCGCCACCTGGATGCAGACGCTGACCAAGATCTTCATTCCGGTCGCGCTGCCGGGGATCATTGCGGCGACGATCTTCACCTTCACTGTGGCCTGGGCCCAGTTCCTCTACCCGCTGGCCTTCACCACCTCGACCAGCGAGCTGGTGCTGCCGGTGGGCATCATCACGACGCTGATCAAGGGCGACGTGTTCAATTGGGGGCAGATCATGACCGGTGCGCTGCTCGGCGCCGCGCCGCCGCTCATCATCTACGCCTTCCTCATGGACTACTACATTGCAGGCCTCACTGCCGGCGCGACCAAGGGATAGAGTAAACATGGCTCAGGTAACGTTGCGTAAGGTCGTCAAGAAGTACGACGAAGTCCTCGCCGTTCGCGGCATCGATCTCGACATCACCGACAAGGAGTTCATCGTCCTGGTCGGCCCGTCGGGATGCGGCAAGAGCACCACGCTCCGCATGATCGCGGGCCTGGAGGAGATCAGCGGTGGTGACATCGCGATCGGCGGCGACGTCGTCAACGACGTGCCGCCCAAGGACCGGGACATCGCCATGGTGTTCCAGAACTATGCGCTCTATCCGCACATGAACGTCTACGAGAACATGTCGTTCGGCCTGAAGCTCAAGAAGACGCCAAAGGACGAGATCGACCGGAGGGTGAAGCAGGCGGCGCAGATCCTCGACATCACCGAGCTGCTCGAGCGCAAGCCAAAGCAGCTTTCCGGTGGCCAGCGCCAGAGGGTCGCCATGGGCCGCGCCATCGTGCGCGACCCCAAGGTCTTCCTGTTCGACGAGCCGCTGTCCAACCTCGACGCCAAGCTGCGCGTGCAGATGCGCACCGAGATCAAGAAGGTGCACCAGAAGGTCCGCACGACGACCGTCTACGTCACCCACGACCAGGTCGAGGCGATGACGCTTGCGGACCGCGTGGTGGTGATGAACGGCGGCCTGATCGAGCAGGTCGGCTCGCCGAACGATCTCTACCACTCGCCGGCCACCAAGTTCGTCGCGGGCTTCATCGGTTCGCCCGCCATGAACTTCATCCCCTGCCAGGTCGAGCAGGCGGCGGGGGCGCTGCGCGTGCGCGTGAACGACAAGCTGTCGTTCCCGGTGCCGGGCGATCGCACGGCGCGTTACACGCCGCATGTCGGGCAGGCCAACCTGTTGCTGGGCCTGCGGCCCGAGCACATCACCGAGACCCGGCCGCACATCGAACCCAACCAGCACGATTTCGACATGATGATCGACGTCGTCGAGCCGATGGGCATGGAGACCTTGGTCTATTTCTCGGTGAACGGCCGCGAAATCTGTGGTCGCGTTAATCCAAACGCGGGAGCGGCGGCGGCGCAGTCCATGAAGCTGCGGGCCGACCTCAGCAACATGCATCTGATCGACGACAGCACTGGCAAGGTGCTTTAATCGTCGCTTTCCAAGCAAGGCGTTGAGGAGAATTTCATGGGTTCGTTGACGGGCAAGGTCGCCTGGGTGACCGGTGCTGGCTCGGGTATTGGACAGGCGGCCGCCGTGGCCCTGGCGAAAGAGGGAGCGACCATCGTCCTGACGGGCCGCCGCAAGGCGCCGCTCGCGGAAACCGCCGCGATGATCAAGAAGGCGGGCGGCACCTCCGACGTGAAGCCGGGCGACCTGATGAAGGCCGCCGCGGTCACCAAGATCGCGAAGGAGATCGAGAAGAAGTACGGCCGTTGCGACATCCTGGTGAACAATGCCGGCCTCAACATCCTGAACCGCCAGTGGGCCAAGCTGACGCCGGCCGATGCCGAGCTGGTGATCGACGGCAATCTCGCCAGTGCCTTCTACTGCACGACCGCCGTGCTGCCGATGATGCGCAAGCAGAAGGACGGCGTGCTGATCCACACCTCCTCGATGGCTGGCCGTCATCCGAGCCTGCTCTCGGGCCCGGCCTATTCGGCCGCCAAACACGGCGTCGTCGCAATGAGCCACACCATCAATCAGGAAGAATGCGTCAACGGCATCCGCTCCTGCGCGCTGCTGCCGGGCGAAGTCGCGACGCCGATCCTCGACAAGCGTCCGGTGCCGATCACCCCGGCCGAGCGCAAGCGCATGGCGCAGTCGGAGGATGTCGGCGACCTGATCCGCTACGTTGCCTGCGCGCCGGCGCACATCACGATCAACGAGGTCTGGATCACCCCGACCTGGAACCGCGGCTACGTCGCCAGCCTGCAGCGCGGCAAGTCCTGACATGGGTACCGTGACGATCAAGGCGAAGGAGCTCGAATCCTTCGTAGCGGACATCTTTGCCTCCGCGGGATGCTCGAAGGAGGAGGGCGGCCGTATCGGCCGCTACCTCGTCAGCGCCAACCTGTCGGGCCATGACAGCCATGGCGTGGTGCGCGTCCCGCGCTATGCCACGCAGAAGAAGACCGGCACCGTCATCGCCGACGTGAAGGTCGACGTGCTGGTCGATACGCCGGTCATCGCCGTGGTCGACGGCAAGTACGGCTTCGGCCAGACCGTGACGCCGCAGGCGGTGCAGATCGGCATCGACAAGTGCCTGAAGAACGGCCTCTCGGCCGTGACCCTGCGCAATGCTGGCCATGTCGGCCGGGTCGGCGACTGGGCGGAGATGGCGGCCGAAGCGGGCCTCGTCTCGGTCCATTTCGTCAACGCCTCGGGCAGCGTGCTGGTGGCACCCTTCGGCGGCGTCGAGCGCCGCTTCTCGACGGCACCCTATTGCGTCGGCGTCCCGCGACCGGGCGAGGATCCGCTGGTCCTCGACTTCGCCACCTCGATCGTGGCCGAGGGCAAGGTTCTGGTGACCAGCCAGGGCGGCAAGAAGCTGCCGGAGGGTGCGCTGATCGGGCCGGACGGCCAGCCGAGCGCCGATCCTCATCTGCTCTATGGCGACTACACGCCAACCGGCCCGCGCGACCACAGCAAGGGCACCGGCGCCATCCGCGCCTTCGGCGATCACAAGGGCTCGGGCCTCGCCTTCATGTGCGAGATCCTGGGCGGCTCGCTGTCGGGAACGGGCGCGACCGACCCGAAGCGCGGCCGTTTCGCCAACGGCATGCTGTCCTTCTACGTCGACCCCAAGGTGTTCGACGCCGAGGGCTTCTTCCCGACGGACATTGCCAAGTACGTCTCGTTCGTGAAGGGCTCCAAGCCCGCCACGCCGGGCGTCGAGATCCTGGTGCCGGGCGAGCAGGAAGTTCGCACCCGCGCCAAGCGTCTCGCCGAGGGTGTGCCGCTGCCGGACGACACCTGGGCCGCCATCGTCGAGACCGCACGCTCGGTCGGCCTCGACGAGCGCCGCATCCAGCAGGCCACGATGTAGGCTCTAGCGACCGGCTGCGCGCTGCAGCCGGTAGACGGACCCGGCGACCGGATCGACCGAAACTGGCGTTGCGACATAGTCGGTGCGCAGCATGCGTTGCAGCGCACCGAGGCGGCCGGCGTCGGCCACCATGCCGGTCTCGGTCAGCAGTTGCGCCTCGGGAATGTCCCAGAGCCGCACGACCAGGACCACGTACCCCAGCGCCAGCGCGCGATCGATCTGCCGGCGCAGCGCCTCGACATGCCGCTCGGTGCTCCAGTCGGGATGGCGCAGCACGTCGCCGGCGAAGCCGATCCATTTGAACTGCGGCAACGCCTGCGGCGCGGGCCCGAGCTGGGTGACGCCCGGCTCCGACGTGCCCCAGTGCAGCGAGCCGTAGACCATCGTCCAGTCGAAATCGTGCAGCAGGAAGACGGTGCGCGCCGGATCGCCCTGCCGCTCAAGGCGCTCGATTGCCTCGCGCCACTTGGTGTCGAGCCCGCGCAGCGGGGTGATGCTCCAGACATTGTAGGCGAACAGCGCGACGGTAAGCGCGGCCAGGACGGCCAAGCCACGAGCGGGCCAGCGGCGGTGCGCGGCCAGCAGCACCAGCGCCCAGGCTGGCGTGACCCAGGCCATGACGTTGACCTGCATTTGCGGGTCCTGCGGCTGGGAATAGAGGTTGAACACCTCGCCCGCGAGGAAGGTGACGCCGAACACGGCGACGAGGGCGCGGGTCCGCCCGTCAGCGCGGGTTGGCCACAGGACCGAGCCAACCACCCAGGCCATGCCGATCAGCCAGAAGGTCGTGGTAAAGCGCCAGATGTCCCAGCCGGGAATGGCGTCGAAGGTCGTGACGCCCGTTCCCAGCAGGTAGGCCACGATGCCGTCCCAGAGGTAGCCGACCTTGGGCCAGGTGAAGCCCGCCCACACGGATTTCACCGCCTTGCCCGTCCAGATGAGGTCGAACGGCCCGACGGCGCCCGGATGCCGGTGCCAGGCGAGCGCCACGAGCGCGGCCGTTGCGACCATGGTGCCGAGGAAAAGCGCGATCCAGGCGAAGCGGAAGGTCCAGCGCCGCTCACAGAACCAGAGGGCGGCCAGCATCGCGGGCAGGGTGGGGAACATCAGCCGCCATTCGAACAGCCAGCCGACCGAGAACAGCATCGAGACGGCCACGACCCGCGCCACCGTGGGCCGCGCCAGCCACACCGCGCCCAGCGCCATCGCCGCGAACATCACCGTGTAGCTCGGCATGATGTCCTCGTTGACGATGGCGAGGAACATCACGTGGCTGATCGAGAGATGGAACGCCCCCGTCAGCAAGCCGATGACGCGATTGCCGGTGATTGCGCGCGCGAGCAAATAAGCCACGCCGACGCAAAGGCTCGCGCTGACGGCATTCAGGATCGTGAGCTGGCGCCGCGGATCGCCCGCGAAGACATCCAGCAGGTCGAGCAGCCGGCAGAGCGCGCCGTAGACGGGATAGAAGAGATAGTTCGACGGATAGAGCGGCGCGTTCGCCGGATCGACCGTCCAGGGCTTCAGTTCGAGGCTCTTGAAGACGCCGTTGCCGGTAAGTCCGCCCTGCGCATTGTCGAACCACAGGATGACGGCGATCAGCACGGCGCTGCTGCCGATCACCAGCAGGGCGAGATCGGCAAATGTACCCGTCGGCTTGCGTGCGTCCGTCATCCAGTCGACACGCGATACCGGCGAGAACGCTTGCGACACGGGGACGGCGCGCGCACGATCCCTGCCGGCAACAGGATCGGGCGGATGGCATGTATCGAGTAACTTCCCAGTTCAAGGCGACGATTCTGGCGCGCTTCGCGGCGGCGCTGCATCAGCTCGACGACTGGGACCGCGAGCCCAACTATCTCGAGGAGGAGCATCTCTTCCGGGCCCTGGGCTACATGAAGCGGGGGAACTTCAAGCTGGCCGAGGCCGAGCTGAAGGAACTGAGCGCCGTGTTCGCGTCGCCGCCGGACAAGAACGCCGTCGTGCCGCTCATCACGCGCGAGCGCTATACCAAGGCCCTGATGCGGCGCAGTCTCGCCCTGTTGAGAGGGGAGAAAGCTTAGCACCGCGCCCGACACGCCAGATTGCCCCATGCCGATATTTTACTAGCGATTGTCGGCGGCATTCACAACGATGGGTGCAATGAAGTCCTTCAGGAGGAAACGATGAAGACGTTGATGAGGCGCGCTGCCTGCGCGCTGGTCCTGGCTGCGCTCGCGGCGCCGGCATGGGCGCAGGATTTCCCGTCGAAGCCCATCAAGCTGGTGGTGCCCTACGCGCCGGGCGGCGGCGCCGATTCGGTGGCGCGCATCGTCGCCAAGAAGGTCTCCGAGAATATCGGCCAGCCGATCGTCATCGAGAACAAGGGCGGCGCCGGCTCGATCGTCGGCACCGACCTCGTCGCCAAGGCTGAACCCGACGGCTACACGCTGCTGCTCGGCCAGTCCGGCCCGATCTCGATCAATCCGGCCGTCTACAAGACGCTGCCCTACGATCCGGTGAAGGACTTCGCGCCGATCACCATGACCACGGCCTATCCCTACATCCTCGTCGTCAACTCGGAGTCGCCGGCCAAGACCCTGCAGGAGTTCGTGGCCCTGGCGAAGAGCAAGCCTGGCGCGATGAACTACGGCTCGACCGGAGTTGGCGCCGCCAACCATCTCGTCGCCGAGCTGTTCAACAGCAAGGCCGGCCTGAAGATGACCCACGTGCCCTATCGCGGCACGGCGCTGGCCGTCGGCGATCTTTTAAGCGGCACGCTGAACGTCGTGTTCGGCGATCCGATCAGCGTCCTGCCGCACATCAAGTCCGGCAAACTGCGTGCGCTCGCCGTGACGAGCCTGGAGCGTTCGCCGGTCGCGCCTGAGGTGCCGACCGTCGCCGAGAGCGGCTATCCCGGCTTCGAGGCGCTGGCCTGGCACGGCATCCTGGCGCCGGCCAAGACGCCGCCCGCCGTCATCGCGAAGCTCAACGCCGAGATCGTGAAGGCGCTGGCCGACCCGGCAACGAAGGAGCTGCTGGTCAACCAGGCCATGCAGACGGTCGGCAACTCGCCGGAGGCCTTCGCCGCCTTCATCCAGAAGGACATCGCGACCTGGAAGGCGGTCGCGGCGGCGGCCAACGTCACCGTCGAGTAGGCACCGCCAGCGCCAGCAGGCGCGAGACGTCCTGGCTGCGGTCGAGCGCCCACACGGCGTCGATCAGCGGTTGGATGTCGTGCTCCGGCTCCCAGCGCTTCGCCTCGTCGCGCAGCTTGGCCTCGATCTCGGCATCCTTCAGCGGGTTCGAGGAGCTTCCGCGTGCGGCCTGGGTCGAGAGCGCGTGCTTCTTTCCGTCGGCGGTCCAGATGTCCATCTCGGCGGCGATGGTCGAGATGCGGTCGTCGGCCGAGCATTCGAACTTACCCCGCAGCGCCTTGATGGCGGGATCGGCGACGCAGGCGTCCGTGAGCTGGTCGAGGCCGGCCTTGCCGAGGACGAGGGCGGCCGCCACGCAATGCTGCAGGCTGACCTGGGCCTCGCGGCCCGTCGCAATGTCGGCACGATCGGTGCGCTGCAGGAGCAGGGGATTGCCGCGTACGGCGATCCGCTCGACTTGCTGGCCTGGATGGGCGCGACGCCAGTCGAGGGCGAGGTCGAGCAGGGGATGGATCACGAAGCCTGCAGCATAGGGCTTGATCGAGTTGTCGTTGACCTGCCAGTCCTTGCCCAGCCCGTCGAGCAGGGCGGCCCAGTTCGGCGGCTCGCCCATGGCGGCGAGGAAGCCCTGCGCTCCGGCGATCGGCTCGGGCGGACCGGCAAACCCCTTCTCGGCCAGCAGGGCGGAGAAGAGGCCGTTACGCGCGGCATTGCCGACGCTGACGCTCTTGGCTGGCCAGCCGAGGCATTCGCAGAGGCCTGCCGACTGGGTCGAGGCGCTGCCCAGCGCCCATACCGTGCTCTCGACGTCGAGGTCGAGCAGCTTGGCCGCGCCCGCCGCCGAGCCGAAGACGCCGCAGGTCGAGGTGATGTGCCAGCCCTTGGGATAGTGGCCCGGCGAGACCGCGCCGCCGACCCGGCATTCGATCTCGAAGCCCAGAGCGAAAGCCAGCAGCAGATCCGGTCCTGTCACTTTACGGATTTCCGACAGGGCCAGCAGGGCAGGCGCCAGCGGAGAGGTCGGATGCACGACGGTCGGCAGATGGGTGTCGCAATAGTCGAAGACGTTGGCGCCGGCGGCATTCAGGAAAGCGGCGGTCAGCGGATCGATGCGCTCGGGTCGGCCCACGATCGTCGCCTGACGACCGCCGGAGAATTCGCCCAGGGTACGCAGCGCGAGCTCGACCGGCTGGGTGCGGCAGCCCGCGATGGCGACGGCGAAGAAGTTCAGCAGCGCGCGCTTGGCCTCGTGACGGGCCTGTTGGGGCAGGTCGTCCCACTTCGTGTCGACGATGAAGTGGGCGAGTTCGGGCGTTACGCCTTGTCTGGGAAGCATGGGTACTCTTTCGGTGGGAGTGGAGAGTCTATTCGCGAACCGGATTGCCTTCGAGCTTCAGCGGCGCGTCGGCGGCGGGCCTTATGCCCTCGTCGAGCCGCAGACAGCCGGCGTTCAGCCCGTCGCCCGGCTTCTTGTCGACCGGAGCAATGAAAAGTGCGGTGACCTTGATGTCGCCGACGGCAAGCCGCGCCTCGCTCAGCCAGCGTGTGGCGCGGATCGAGGCGCCGCCCTTGTCGAGCGGGACCCAGCCGCACATCACCGTGCGTTCGCCCGAGAGATCGATGCGGACATGGGCCGTGTCATTGCCCTTGAAGCTGCCGGCGGCGCTGGTCACCTGCCATTCGAAGGGAACGGCGCGGTAGAGCTTCGCATCGTCGGCCGAGACGTCGATCGTGCCGACATAGTCGGCCTTAGCCAGAGACGGATCGCGGATCCAGCCCTGCGAGGCTGCGATGGCGTAGAGCACTAGTGCCGCCGCCAACAGCAGCATTACCCAACGAGGAACACCGGTCATGGTCAGGCGAGGATGGGGGAGAGGCCGCCGTCGATCACCAGCGTGTGGCCGGTGATATAGCTGCCGGCGTCCGACGCCAGCAGCAGGAGCGCGCCGCGCAGGTCCTCCTGCTTGCCCCAGCGCGCCACGGCGGTGCGGCTTTCGAGCATGGCATTGAAGTCCTTGTTCTGCTGCAGCGGCACGTTGAGCTCGGTGCGGATGTAACCCGGCGCGATCGCATTGGCCGTGACGTGCGGCCCCAGTTCCGCGGCCAGGTTCTTGGTGAGCCCGATGAGCCCGTGCTTGGCCGAGACATAGCCCGCGACCGAGGCGCGGCCCACGACCCCCAGGACCGAGGAGATGTTGACGATCCGGCCGTACTTGCGCGCCAGCATGTGCCGGCCGACCTCGCGGGACACGACGAATTGCGAGATCAGGTTGGTCTCGATCACCTTGCGGAAATCCGGCGTCGCTGTGTCGACGATGTCCTGGCGATGGATGATGCCGGCATTGTTCACCAGCGCGTCGATGCGGCGATGTTTCGCGATGATGGCGCGGACCTTGGCCACGACATCGGCCTCGTCGGTGATGTCGAGTGGGACGACATGGGCCTTGCCGCCCTTGCGGGTGATGGCGCGGGCGGTCTGGTCGAGTTCTTTCACGGTGCGGCCGGCGCAGAGCACGGTGGCGCCGGCGCTGGCCAGGGCCAGCGCCATGTCGCGGCCCAGCCCGCGCGAGGCGCCGGTGAGCAGCACCACGCGATTCTTCATCGAAAACAGATCGGCCATGTCCCTGTCCGCCGTGCGTTTCTTTGCCTTGGGAGGCGATCCTAGCCTATGAACAGGGGTAATCGCTTGGCAATACGTCTTTGGTGGGGACGTTAGAGGGTTTACGAAGGTATCGCTGAGCGTCGGCCGTTGGGCATGGCTAAGCCAGTACGAGGCGAGCGGGTTGAGGGACGCGGCCGTCGATTACACGGCGGAACAAGACGGAGCCCAGCATCGAGCAACGATCGATGGATTGCGGCGCCCCTAGAACCTCATGGATATTTCTGCAGACACGGTCCTTGATCGTTGTCGTTGCGGCATAGACGCAAGCCGCCTGTGGTCCCCTGCGGTTGGCTGGGCGGCGGCGCTGATTTAGGTGGCGCTGTGTTAGTTGGGGTAGCAGCAGGCAGCGTTGGATTGTCGGAGCTGGTAACTCCTGCCAGACCGCCGAGCACGCCCGCGATCACCACAAACCCGATGAAAAATACAATGAGCCCACGAAAGAAGCTCACTGTTGCGGCGCAGCCGAACAGGATGCAACAGATGATGAAAAACTCGACCATCAGCCCCGCCGCGCTGGTAACTTCGGCATAAGTAATAGCCGGGATATTGGCCTTGGGAGACAAATTGTCAGGTCTCCAAGTCCAACCTACTGCAACCTACCGTATCACTCGCATCGAAGCACGTAACGTCGGCCAAGATTTACTAGCGTAAACGTTCGCATGGGGCTTACAGCGAGGGAATTCCCCTTTAAGCCAGAAAGCTGTATGCGGAGGCGTCGTGACTATCTCTTTTGGTACTCGCCGCTTGCGCTGCGTTCGTGGTGGTTATGTCGTCGCTAGGACAAGCCATGCAGTGTGATGTTCAACGATGCACGAGAGGGTTGTTCCACTCGATCAAGGCAAGGCATCTACAGACACTCTTGCTTTCTGATGCACTAGCAGGTCGAGTAGCCTATGAAAGGTGCCGCAGATATCGGGAGAAACGACATGGCTAAATCGAACAAGGTAGCGATCGTGACAGGCTCGGCCACGGGCCTCGGCGCCTCGTGCGCGCTCGACCTGGCAGAGCGCGGCTGGAACGTCGCGATCAACTACACCAAGAGCAAGAAAGAGGCGGACGAGACCTACGAGGCGGTGAAGGCCAAGGGTGTCGAGGCGATCCTCGTCCAGGCCGACATGGGCCAGGATGCCGACTGCCGCAAGCTCGCCGACGAGACGATGAAGAAGTGGGGCCGCATCGACGGCCTCATCAACAATGCTGGCACCACCAAGTTCCAGAACCAGGGCGACCTCGACGGCGTCACGCCGGAGGACTTCGACCGCATCATGCGGGTCAACGTAACCGGCCCCTACATGATGAGCCGCGCCGTCTTCCCGGTCATGAAGAAGCAGTGGGAGGCCGACCAAGCCCGCAGCTCGATCGTGAACATCTCCTCGATCGCCGGCGTCATGGGCGTCGGCAGCTCGATCCCCTACGCCTGCTCCAAGGGCGCGCTCAACACCTTGACGCTCACCCTCGCGCGCTGGCTGTCGCCGGCGGTGCGGGTCAACACAGTCTGCCCGGGCTTCATCCAGACGCGCTGGCTGCTGGGCGGCATGGGCGAAGAGAACTACAACAAGATGAAGCAGGGCCAGGAGCAGAACACGCCCCTGCGCCAGGCCGGCACACCCGAACAGATGGCCGAGGCGGTACTGTTCTTCCTGACCAGCGCCAGCAACATCACCGGCGAGTTCCTGATCGTCGACGCCGGCACGCATCTGGCCAGCTTGCCGATGAAAGCGCGCTAACGACGCGAACGTGCCGTGAAGATGCGGCGCAACAGAAGAGATTTTCCTTTCGAATAAAGTCTCTTCATGTGGCGCCGCACTTCTTCTCCATGGCGCTAGAAGCAAGCAGGTCCAAGATCATCCGAACATCTTCGGAGGTCCTGGACCATGACGCTGCAAGAGCAACTCGACGTCTTCTCCAACCTGTCGAGCGTCGTCGCCGACATGAACTACCTTGCGCCGATGGTGGAGCGGCCTCGCAACTATACGTTCGATCCGCCGCCGGGCATTCCGCGCAGCAACACCGAGCATGAGGCGCATGCCGTTGCGATCCGCGATGCACGGCCACTCGCGAACACCGTGTCACTCGACGCCAATGGCTTCGCGCTGTTGCAGCATAAGAGTGCCGTGAAGGACTTCTTCGACGATGAGGAAGTGCGCCGCGTCTACTACCCGGAGGTCGAGCGTCTCGTACGCGAGGCGACGGGCGCGGATCGCGTGCACATCTTCGATCATACGACCCGCCGTCGCGTGCCCGATGCCGAGAGTCAGGCGGATGCCCCGCGTCAGCCGGTACGCCGCGTCCATATCGACCATACGGCAAGGTCCGGCCCGCAGCGCGTGCGCGATCTCCTGCCCGACGAAGCCGATGAGCTGCTGAAGGGCAGGGTGCAGGTGATCAACCTGTGGCGCCCCATCAAGGGCCCACTGCTCGATTCACCGCTCGCCGTCTGCGATGCGACGACCATCGCGCTGGATGATCTGGTGCCTTCGGATCTCGTCTATCCGCACCGGGTCGGCGAGACCTACTCAGTGAAGTTCAATCCGGCGCATCGCTGGTACTACGTGCCGCAGATGCGCACCGACGAGGCGCTGCTGCTGAAGTGCTGCGATACGTCGAGCGGCGTGCCGGCCCGCTATACCCCGCACAGTGCCTTCACCGATCCGACGGCGCCGGCCGATGCGCCGCCGCGCGAGAGCATCGAGGTCAGGACGCTGGTGTTTCACCGGTCGTAGCGGCAGCGAAGGATCCTTCGTTTCGCTCAGGATGACACTGAGTCTGATGCAGAAAATGGTGTCATCCCGAAGCGTAGCGAGGGATCCTTCCTTTACGGAATCTCGTGGCCGCGGCCGATGTTGCGGACGACGTCCTTGAGGTGCGGCTTCACTTCGAGCAGCGCCTTGCGGTAGGCGACGAGGCCGCGCAGCATCGCGCCGTCGCGCTTCAGCAGCGTGTCGGCGAACTCGACCATGCGCGTGTTGGGCCAGCCGTGCTTGCGCAGCTCCAGCAGCTTCAGGAAGGCCTGCTCCTCGGTGCCTGGCGCGAACTGCGTCATCAGGATTGCGGCTGCGGCGGTCGAACGCGAGATGCCGGCGTGGCAATGGACCAGCACATGCCCGTCGGGCCGCGCGTGCACGCGCTCGCCGAACGCCAGGACCTTCTCGATGTGCGCGGGCGTGCAGGCCTCGAAGCCTGGATACTCGGCCACCACGTCGTCGAAGCGGATCAGCTCGTGGTCGATGCTCGAATAGGTGTCGAGCGCCGGCGGGCGCGGCTCGTGGGTATCGATGATCGACAGGACGTGGCTGACGCCGACGGCGCAGTGCTGCGGCAACTCGGGGATGCCGCAGATCGTGACCTTGAACGGGGGCAGGGACATGGCCACGACCCTACAGCAAGCCACGCGCCATGTGCAGCCCGATACAGAGCAGGCCCACCAGGAAGATCCGGCGGAACATCTCGGGCGACATGGCATTGCGCGACTTCTGGCCGATCCAGACGCCGATCGAGGTCGGCACGACGGCGGCGCAGCCGCCGATGACGTTGGCGGTGTCGAATGCGCCCTGGCGGAACAGCGCCAGGGTGAGGGCGGCTGTGATCACGATGAACAGCAGGCCGAGCGCCTGCACGAGATCATCCTTCTGGATCTCGAGCGATTGCATGTAGGGCAGGAAGGGGATGGCCGCGATGCCGGTGATGCCCGTCATGAAGCCGGTCGCCACGCCGGCCAGCGGATTGGCCCAGCGCTCGGCATGGCGCGGCACGTGGGGCCGCCAGGCCACCAGCGCCAGCAGGGAATAGGCCACGAGCAACACGCCCAGGATCGACGTGGCCTTGGGGGAGCCTAGCTGGCCGAGCGTCGCGGCCACGATCACGAGCGTGACCATGGCCGTCGCCGCCAGGCTCCAGAAGCGCCGGATCAGCCGGCGGAGGCCGGTGCCGTAGATCGCCTGCCAGAGATTGGTCGTCAGCGTCGGGATCGTCATGATCGCCAGCGCATCCTCAAGCGGAAGCGCGAGCGTCATCAGGCCGACCGCGATCGGCGGCAGGCCGATACCGATGGCGCCTTTGGCGACGCCGGCCACCAGGAAGGCGCCGGCGATCACCAGCATCTGGATCTCGGTCATGTCAGCTCAGCACGCCTTTCACCAGCCGGTCGAAACCCTCCCAGAAGAGGGCGCGGATCTCGTCGGTTTCCATCATGATCTCGTGGCGGGCATGGCCGATCGTGAAGTGCTCGCCATGCTTCAGCCGGGCGACCAGTGGCCCGTGGCTGCGTGGATCGATCAGCCGGTCCTCGCCCGCCGTCATCAGCAGCAGCGGGATGTCGATGCGTTCCAGATAGCCCGGCGCATGGACAGCGGTCATCGAACGGACGGCCTGCCGCGACCAGCCGATGGTCGGGCCGCCCAACGAGAGGCGGGGATCGACGGTGAACCAATCCTCCGTGAAGCGGTAGCGCCTTTCGTCATGAGTGACGAAGTTGGAGTTGAATTCCCGGGCGAGCAGAACGAAGGGCCCGGTCCCGAACAGGTAGCGTTCCTCGACGGCCGGGACTTCCGGCATGATCATCAGGACCGAGCGCAGCATCGCCTCGCGGCGGAGCGCCGTCATCGGCGATACGAACAGGGCAGCCGAGAAGGGGCCGGTGCCGTTTTCGGCCATCTCCCGCATGGCGATATGCGCGCCCATCGAATGGCAGAGGCAGACGACCGGACGCGGCACCTCGGGTGTAACGATTGTATCGAGGAAATACCGGAGGTCGGCGAGGTAGGTCGAGAAGTGGTCGATATGTCCCTTGCCGGTGTCGACCAGCGGACGGTCCGACAGGCCTTGGCCACGCCAGTCCATCGCGGCGACGGCAAAGCCGCGCTCCAGCAACTCGGCCACCACTTCAGTGGCATATTTCTCGATGAACTCGCCGCGCCCCGTCAGGACCACGACAGTGCCTCGCGGGACGCCCAGTGCGTTCCACCACGCATATCGGAGCTTCGCACCGTCCCGGACAAGGAAGCCGTAACGGTCGGCCGCTCGATAGGTTGCGGTAAGGGTGGGGGGTATTCCCGCCGGCGCCGCGGTTGGGTCCAGATCGGTCATCGTTTGTGGCGTTTTGGCGAAGGATGGGCGTCAAAGCCAGCAGAGAATTAGGCATTTTGGCCATCATCGCGCACGGTCTCTTTACCGTACCCAGAGCCACAGGTTATACGGTGCCCGTGTCGCCTTACCGACTGCGAAGGGTCGCCGTCGAGGAAATCGGGCGCAAGGAAACCTCGAAGAGGTCCGCCGCACTGCGTGGTAGTCGGCTCGCTGGAGTCGATCCGGGCACGGTCCTTGCGTCGACGATTGTCGTCCGCAGGAGACATGCGACCGCGATCCCGAAGCGAGCATTCACCACCGGCGGATTTGCCGGAGCGATCGTCTCTTCATGATGCGTCGGGGCTTGGTTCTTTTCATCGTGGTTGCCGCCACCCTACTGGGCTGGCGCCTGCTCGACAGTCGCGTGACGGCGGCGAACGTCGAAGGTCCTCTGCATGGCGTCACCTATGCGCCCTGGGGGAAGGACCAGGATCCCCTCGAGGGCAAGGCGAGCGGCATCTGGAGCTTCCTGCGCACCGCGGTGAACGAAACGCCGACGCCGCAGATCAAGCCGCGCAACGACCAGATCGAGCGCGACTTCGCCATGCTCGGCGGCAAGGTCAACTACGTCCGTACCTATCGCACCACCGACGGCGGCGACGTGATGCCGGCGATGGCCGCGAAGTACGGGTTGAAGCTGGTGCCCGGCGCCTGGATCTACAGTCCCAACGAAGCCAAGCTGCAGTTCGGCCGTGAGTCGAGCGAGGTCAACGCCGAGGAGACCGGCGCGCTGATTCGCATGGCCAACCAGAATCCGAACATCGAGCGCATCCTGGTCGGCAACGAGAACATCCTGCGCTTCGACGGCGAGAAGGACCTGCGCGATCCCAACGCGGTCAGCCCGGCCCAGCTCATCCGCGAGATCCGCAACGTCAAGCGCAACGTCAAAGTGCCGGTCAGCACCGCCGAGCCGTGGCACGTCTGGCTGAACTATCCGGAACTCGCCCGCGAAGTCGACTTCCTCGCCGTGCACATCCTCCCCTACTGGGACGAGAAGTCGAGCGAGACGCCGCTCGAGTATGTGAAGAACAAGATTGGCGAGCTGAAGCGCGCCTATCCGAACAAGAACATCGTTGTCACCGAGGTCGGCTGGCCCTCGAACGGCGCCTCGCGCCGCAGCCCGGGTTCAGGCCTGGTGAAATACGCTACGCCGGCCGAGCAGGCCCGGAACGTGCGCGACATGGTTGCGTGGCTGCGTTCGCAGAACATCGACACGTTCGTCGTCGAGGCCGTCGACCAGCCCTGGAAATCCTACGACCTGGAAGGCAAGGCGGGCGGTTACTGGGGCCTGTGGAACGCCGACCGACAGCAGAAATTCGCCTGGAGCGGCTCGATCGAGACCTTCCCGCAGTGGATATCCTGCGCGGCCTGGTCGCTCGTGGCGTCGGTCCCGCTGATGCTGCTCTTCCTGTGGCGCTGGCCGCGCCTGGGGATGGCCGGGCAGGTCGGCTTCTGCGCCCTGCTGGCGCTCTCGGCGAGCGCCGTGGCCTATGGCGCGTCGGTCGCGGCCGGAACCTACATGGTCACATCCGAGATGATCGGCTGGGGCGTGCTCGCCTTCTTCCTGGTCACCAGCCTCGGCATGGCGCTGTTGCAGGCGCTGGAGATGGCGGAGACGATCTGGCGTGGTCGCTGGACCCGCGAGGCGCTTCCCGCGGCCGAGATGATCGCGCGCCAGCCGGCCAACCGCGACTGGCCCAAGGTCTCGCTGCATCTGGCGATCTGCAACGAGCCGCCGGCGATGGTCATGCAGACCCTCGATTCGCTGGCCGGCCTCGACTACCCGAACTTCGAAGTCATCGTCATCGACAACAACACCAAGGACCCCGCGGTGTGGCGTCCGGTGCAGGATTACTGCGCCCAGCTCGGCGAGCGCTTCAAGTTCTTCCACTTCGACGTCATGAAGGGCTTCAAGGCCGGTGCGCTCAACTTCGTGCTGAGCCAGACCGCGCCCGACGCCAAGGTGATCGGCGTCATAGACAGCGACTACATGGTGCGGCCGGACTGGCTGAAGGCGCTGATGCCGTACTTCGACGATGCCAAGATCAGCTACGTGCAGGCGCCGCAGGACCATCGCGACTGGCGGGGCGACCGGTTCAAGGAAATGCTGAACTGGGAATATGCCGGCTTCTTCGACATCGGCATGTGCCTGCGCAACGAATACGACGCCATCATCCAGCATGGCACCATGACCCTGGTGCGCCGCTCCTGCATGGAGGAAATGGGCGGCTGGGCGACCTGGTGCATCACCGAGGATACCGAACTTGGCCTGCGCCTGATGGAGAACGGGTACGGGGCGATGTACAGTCGCGAGCGCTTCGGCCACGGCCTGACGCCCGACCATTTCGCCGGCTACAAGAAGCAGCGCTTCCGCTGGGCCTACGGCGCCATGCAGATCATGAAGGCGCATGCCGGCAAGATGTTCTTCGGCGATACCAAGCTCACCTTCTGGCAGAAGTATCACTTCGTCGCCGGCTGGCTGCCTTGGTTCGCCGACGCGCTGAACCTGATCTTCACCTGGGCAGGTCTCGCCTGGGTCGCGGCCGTCGTGCTGCCGCCGCTGTTCGGCATGAAGCCGGTCGGCCTGCCGCCGTCGGAGTTCATCGCGCCGACCATCGGCATCTTCGTCTTCAAGCTGCTCTACTCCTTCGGCCTCTATTTCGATCGCGTACGCTGCACATTCCGCCAGAGCATCGGCGCCTCGCTGGCCGGCCTGGCGCTCACCTATACGGTGGGCCGCGCGGTGATCTACGGCCTGGCGACCAGCCGCCTGCCGTTCATGCGCACGCCCAAGATGGACGAGCGCGCCACCCTGGGCATGGCGCTCGGCATGGCGCGCGGCGAGGCCGTCCTGGTCGTGCTGCTGTGGGTTGCGGCGGCGGTGCTGTGGTTCGGCAACGGCGTCGTCGATCCCGAGGCCCGCCTGTGGTCGCTGTTCATGGTCGTGCAGTCGCTGCCTTACGCCGCGGCCGTCTATGTCTCCATGGTCAATGCGCTGGAGCAGATGCGCCACGCCGATCCGGCTTTCGAGACGCCGGCCCCGGCGCCCGCGGCGGCACCTGCCATGCAGCCCGCGCAATAGGGCGCGGCTGCTTTTCCCTGTCGACCTGGAAAGGCGTCTGTTAGCGTCCCCCATGCCCCCGATCGAGTCTCGCACCGGCCTCGACTCGCGCGCCGGTACCGCCCTTTTCCTGAAGCGCTGGCTGCGCAATCCCTTCTCCATGGGCGCGGTCGTCCCCAGCGGGCGGCTGCTGTCCGAGGCGATGGCGCGTGCGACCCTGGCCGAGATGAAGGACCGCGACGGTCACGTGGTCGAGCTGGGCGCCGGCACGGGCGAGGTCACCAAGGCGTTGCTGGCGGCCGGAATACCCGCCGAGCGGCTGGCGCTGGTCGAGCGCGAGCCTGAGCTCGCCTCCTTCCTGCGCCGTCATTTCACCGGCCCGAAGATCGTCGAGGGCGATGCCGCCCGCCTGCCGAAGATCCTGTCGGAGCAGGGGATCGGCTCGGTCTCCGCCGTCGTCTCGAGCCTGCCGCTCCTGTCGCTGCCGGCCGAGGTCGTGCGCGGGATCGTGCATGGCGTGTTCGAGGCCCTGCCGCGCGGCGCTGCATTGGTGCAGTTCACGTACGGCCCTTCTCAGCCCGTGCCGCGGGCGCTCACGCAGGAGCTGCGGCTGGTCGGCACGCGCGGGCCGCGCATCTGGTTCAACGTGCCGCCGGCCGTGGTCTGGACCTTCCGGAGACCCGCTGGCGCGTGAAGTCCTTTCCGTTGGATCAGGCGTTGCGCGCCGACGTCACCGGCCATCTCGGCCGCTTCGACCTGCGCCGTCGCGTCGATCCCGGCGGGTTGAAGCGTGCGGCCGTGGCCATCGTCATCGCCGAAGCCGATGAGCCGGGTGAGGCGGCGTTCCTGCTGACCAAGCGCACGCCGAAGCTGCGTGCCCATGGCGGCCAGTGGGCGCTGCCGGGCGGGAGGGTCGATCCGGGTGAGACGATCGAGCAAACCGCGCTGCGCGAACTGCACGAGGAGCTGGGCGTGCTGGCCTCGACCGACGATATCCTCGGCACGCTCGACGACTATCCGACGCGCTCGGGCTATCTGATCGCACCGGTGGTCGTGTGGGCGCCGGGCGTCACCCTGACGCCCAATCCGTCGGAAGTGGCAGGGGCCTATCGCATCGCCTGCAGCGAGCTCTTCCGAGACGGCTCGCCCGAGATCGTGGCGATCGAGGAATCGGACCGGCCGATCATCCGCCTGCCGTTGCCGGTGGCCACGGTGAACGCGCCGACGGCGGCGCTTCTGTTTCAGTTCCGGGAAGTGGCGCTGGCCGGCCGCGACACGCGCGTCGACCACTACGAGCAGCCGGTCTTCGCCTGGCGCTAGGCGGCCCGGCGGCGCTTCAGGAAGACCGTCGTCTCCTGTTCCATCACCTGCTCGTCGCGCTGGTTGATCGTCACCTGGCGCAGCTTAGCGATGCCGCGATCGGGCTTCGAGGCGGAAGGGCGAAGGTCGACGATGTCGGTCACCACGCGCAGCGTGTCGCCAGGGCGGACGGGACGGGGAAACTGCACCTCGCCGATGCCGGGCGAACCCAGGCTGCAGGCGCGAAAGACGCCGAGATCGAGCCACAGGCGCAAGGTCGCGCCCATCGTATGAAGACCCGAGGCGATCAGCCCACCGAAGGTCCATTTGGCCGCGAATTCCGGGTCGGTATGGAAGGGCTGCGGATCCCACTGGCGCGCGAAATCGACGATCGCGGACTCGGTAAAGGTCATGCCGCCGCTCACGAAGCGGTCGCCGACGTTGAAATCCTCGTAGAAGCGATCGGTCAAAGGACCAGCTCCATGTAGACGGTGCCGGGCACCGGGCTGGGGTAGTAGGGCGCGATCTCGGTGAAGCCCATCGTGCGATAGAGCTTGATCGCGGCTTCCATTTTGGGACCGATTGTGTCGAGCCTGAGACGTCGATGGCCGCAGGCGCGCGCCGCCTCGACAATGCGATGCGCAAGCTCGCGGCCGATGGAATTGCCGCTCTCCATTCGTTCGCTACGAAAGTCCGGACGGACATAGAGCCGCTTCATCTCGCCGATCCCCGGCTCGAGTTGCCGGAGCGCCACGGTGCCGGCCGCTTCGCCGTCGACGCGTGCGAGAAGCAGCGCGCCGCCCGGAGGGGCATACTTCGCCGCAAGATCGGCGAGCTCCGCCTCGAAGTCCTGGTAGTCGAGCGAGAAACCGAGCGACCCGGCATATTCCCGGACCAGTCCGGCGATGGCGTCGTGGTCCGCCGTATCGCGGGGCGGAGCGATCTGTATTCGGCCTGTCATGCGGTCATTTTCCGGGGCCTGTGCTACCCTGTCACTCGAAACGAACTGGGAGGTTCCAGAATGAATCCGACGCGTCGCCAGGCCCTGGCGCTCGCTGGCGCGGCAGGCGCAGCTTTTGCTGCGCCGGCCATCGCGCAATCCGCTTGGCCCAACAAACCCGTGCGCTTCGTCGTGCCGTTTCCGCCGGGCCAGGCCGCCGACATCTTTGCGCGCCTGATGGCCGAGAAACTGTCCGACAAGTGGAAGCAGCAGGTCATCGTCGAAAACAAGGCCGGGGGCAGCGGCATCCCGGCGACGGAATACGGCAAGGCGGCGGCTCCGGACGGTTACACGCTGATGGTCGTGTCGAGCGGCACGTTCGGCGTCAATCCCAGCCTCTATCCCGACCTGCCGTACAAGCCGCTGACCGACTTCCTGCCGATCTCGAACATCTTCCTGGTGCCGCTGGTGATCGTGGCGCATCCCAGCCTGCCGGTGAACACGCTGGCCGAGCTGATCGCGCTTGCGAAGAAGGAGCCGGGCCAGCTCTCCTATGCCTCGGCCGGGCCGGGCACGTCGCAGCATCTCAGCATGGAGCTGTTCAAGCTCAAGGCCAGCGTCGACATCGTGCACATTCCCTACAAGGGCAGCGGACCGGCGATGGCCGATCTTCTCGGCGGCCACGTCAAGCTGATGATGGACAGCACCGCCGCCGCGCTGAACCACATCAAGGACGGGCGCATCAAGGCGCTGGCCGTGACGACGTCGCGTCCCGCGCCGCCGCCGCTCGAGAAGATTCCGCTGATCGCGGCCACCATTCCGGGCTTCAACGCCGCCGGCTGGTCGGGCCTCGCGGCGCCGGCACGCACGCCGCTGGAGATCGTGGCCAAGGTCAGCCGGGACATGCAGGTGCTGCTGAACGACGATGCCGTCATCAAGCAGATCGAGCAGCGCGCGGCCCTGCCGGCGCCGGGCACACCCATCCAGTTCGCCGAGTTCATCAAGAACGAGATCGATACCTGGGGCGCCGTTGTAAAGGCGACGGGCACGAAGCCGGGAACTTGAGCCTTAGAAAAATATAACTCGTCGTCTCGACCGGAGCACCGAAGGTGCGGAGCGGAGCGACCTTTTCTCAGCGAAAAGCCAACAATTCGTGGAGAGAAGGCCTCTCCACTTCGCACTGCGCGCTCCGGTCGAGGCGACGGGCCTTTTGTATTGGCCTCCTAGAGGCCAGCAGCCCGCAAGCCGTAGATCAGGCCGACGACCAGCAGGCCGACGAAGATCGTCTCGGTGATGAGCAGCATCACCGGACCCATGCCGATGCGCACCAGCGCCAGCAGCGACGTCTTCATGCCCAGCGCCGCGATGGCGGTGATGATCAGGAAGGCGGAGAACTGGCCGACCGCGTCGCGCACGGCGGCGGGAATGACGCCCAGCGAGTTCAGTGCGGCCAGCGCCAGGAAGCCGAACAGGAAGACCGGCGGCGTCGGCCGGGCCGACGACTGCGGGCCGCCGCTCTTCGCCACCCACCAGGCGATGCCGGCGATGGCCGGCAGCAGCGCCGCCACCCTCAGCAGCTTGGTGATGATGGCGTCGCTCAGCACCTGCGGGCCCATCGTCTGGCCCGCGCCGGCGACCTGCGCTACGTCGTGGATCGAGCCGCCCAGGAACACGCCCATCTCGAACAGCGAGAAACCAAGCGCCTCGCGCAGAGTGGGATAGATCACCATCACCACGGTGCTGAGGAAGTTCACGCCCATCACCGTGAAGGCGAGGTCGCGGTCGGAATTCTCGTGCTTGGGCAGGACGGCCGAGGCCGCCATCGCCGCCGCCGCGCCGCAGACGCCGGTGGCGCAGCCGGTGAGCAGGCCGAAATTCTGGCTGAGGCCGAACAGGCGCGATGCCCAGGCGCCGAACACGATGGTGCAGCCGACGGCGGCCACGGCAACCACGATCGGCAGGGCACCGCCCTCGACCAGGTTGCCGAGCGTCAGCCGGGCGCCCAGCAGGGCAACGCCGATGCGCAGCAGCGTGCGGCCTGCGAATTCGAGGCCGGGCTTCAGCACCGGTCTGGCCGACAGTGGCTGCAGCGCCATGCCGATGACCAGGGTGAGGATCAGCGGCGGGACCCAGACGGCGCCGAAGCGCAGCAGGCTTCTCGTGTCGGCATAGTACGCAACGGCTGCAATGGCGGCGCAGAGCGCGATGCCGGGAGCGGATCGGCGGAGATTGTCGGGAGCCCAGAGCCGCGCCAGTTCGACGACGACGGTGCCGCTACGCATCCAGCACGGCCACGAGCTGGCCTTCACCGATTGCTTCGCCTTCGCTGACCTTGAGTTCCTTCACGACGCCCGCCTTGGGCGACAGGACCGGGATTTCCATCTTCATCGATTCCAGGATCATGATCTCGCCGTCGGCCTCGATCCGATCGCCTGCTTTGACTTGGATCTTCCAGACATTGCCGGCGATCTCCGACTTCACATTGACGACGGCCATGCCTCAAGAATCTCCCGATATTCGCTAGCCCGCTTTTTCTGCCAGTGCGCGAGCCAGTGCAAGCGCAGAGCCTCCTACACGCGCGCCGAGCCGGTATGCGGCGGTGTTGGCATCGGAAATAGTGCCGTCCTGCAGTGTGGAACGGCCATCGCCGATGCGGGCGGATTGCGTTGCGACTGCGATGGCAGCGAGGCCTTCCCGGTCGAGTTCGGGCAGTGCGAGGACACCACCATGATCGGCGCCGAAGCCTGCGTCATTGAACATCAGCAGCAGCGGCCGGAACGGTGCCGTCGCCTTGTAGGAGTTGAGCGCGCCGTGGCTGCCGGTCGCGACGATGCGGCCGCGATCCTCTGGCACCAGCAGCGTGGCCGAGTCTGCGCAGACGGCTCCGTCGATCTCGTGCCGGCTCTCGCCCTTGGCCGGCGGCATCGTGTGCGGCCACGGCGCCTGCTTCAGTAGCTCGGCGGCCTCGCGGGCCGGCATGCCCGGCACGACACCGCAGGCGGCAGCGAGGCTGTTGGCCCGGCTGATGATGCCCCGGGCCTGCAGATCGGCACCGTCGCCGATGCGGGCGCTTGCCGTCGCCACGGCCGCCATCGCCATGCCGAGCCTGTCGGCATAGGCGAGGCCGCTGACGCCGGCCTCGTCCTTGCCGATGCCGGCATCGTGGTGGATCGCGGCACGGCAGCCGAACTTGGCCGACATGTAGGCGGCATAGACGGCGGCGTGGCTGGCGCCGATCACGACCGCGCCGTCCGCTTCGGACGGCAACTTGGTCACGCTATCGAATACGAGAACAGGAACAGACATCGCGCGACCCTAGCCGGGAGGCTATACGTCGGCCATGTCTCCGACGGTGGACAACAAGGTCGCGATCCTGGTGCTGCAGCACCCACAGGAGCAGGACCGCGTGCTGGGCACGGCGCGCCTGCTGGCGGGTTCGCTGACCCATGCCAAGGTCGTGGTCGGCCTGTCGTGGCGCAACCTCGCCCATGCGCTGGGCGAGTCGGCGGAGCCGCGCGACTGGGGTGTGCTCTATCTCGGCTCGACGCAGACCAAGGGCCACACAGGGCTCGTGGCCGTCGATGGCAAGGGCCTGCCAATGGCCGATCAAGCGGCGGCACGAGCCGGCCTCAAAGGGCTGATCGCGCTCGACGGCAACTGGGCGCAGGCCAAGGCGCTGTGGTGGCGGAATGCCTGGCTGACCAAGCTGCGCCGCTTCGTCGTGGTGCCCGACGGTCCGTCGCTCTACGGCGACCTGCGGCGCGAGGCACGGCCCGACGCCGTCTCGACCCTGGAAGCGGTGGCGCTCTCGTTACAGGTCCTCGAAGGCGATGCTGCGGTGCGGGAGAAACTCCTCGAACCGTTTCGTGCGCTGCTGGCCAAGGCGCGCCGCGAGGGCGTGCGGGATTCCAAACGGGATCGTCGCGTCCGGCGATAGCCGCCCCTATACTTTCCGCCATGCTCGACCAGCCGGCGGCCCAACTTCCCGTTTCCCAGCGGACCAACCCGGAACGCTCCTTCACGGAAGAAGTGCGCGCGCTACGGCTGGGCGAGGGCGAGGTCTTTCGGGGCGAGGGCATCCTCGCGGTCACCAAGGCGATCCTGCAATCAGGCGTGGCCTATGTCGGCGGCTACCAGGGCGCGCCGGTCTCGCATCTGGTCGACGTGTTGGTCGAATCGCAGGACCTGCTCGACGAACTCGGCGTCCATCTCGAGACCTGCACCAACGAATCCTCGGCAGCGGCGCTGCTGGGCGCCTCGATCAACTATCCGATGCGCGGCTGCGTGACGTGGAAGTCGATCGTCGGCACCAACGTGGCGGCCGATGCTCTCTCCAACCTCGCGTCGCCCGGCGTGATCGGCGGCGCGCTGATCGTGGTCGGCGAGGATTACGGCGAGGGCGCCTCGGTCATCCAGGAACGCACCCAGGCCTATGCGCTGAAATCCTCGGTCTGGCTGATGGACCCACGCCCGTCCCTGCCAACCATCGTACGCTGCACCGAGAAGGCCTTCGAACTCTCGGAAGCGACCAACACGCCGGTGATGATGGAGCTGCGCATCCGCGCCTGCCACGTCACGGGCGAGTTCGTCGCCAAGGACAACGTGCCGCCCGCCATCTCGCGCAACCGGCGCCTGGCCGAGCCAGCGCTGCACAATTACGACCGCATCTCGCACCCGCCCTCGACCTATGCGCACGAGAAGATCAAGGTCGAGGTGCGCCAGCCCGCGGCCGAGCGCTTCATCGTCGAGAACGGGCTCAACGAATTCCTGCCGGGCGAGCGCTCCGATCTCGGCATCATCGTCCAGGGCGGCATCACCAACGTGCTGGTGCGCGGCCTCGACCGGCTGGAAGTCGAGAGCAAGATTCCGACCCTGGTGCTGAACGTCACGCACCCGCTGGCGCCCGACCAGATCGTCGACTTCTGCAAGGGCAAGCGCGCCGTGCTGGTCGTCGAGGAAGGTGCGCCCGATTACATCGAGCAGGCCATCCACGTGATCCTGCGCAAGCGCGACATCGACACCAAGGTCTACGGCAAGGACGTGCTCCCGATGGCCGGCGAGTACACCGCCGAAGTGGTGACCGAGGGCCTGCTGAAGTTCTTCGCCCAGTCGGCCAACGACATCGACCTGAGCAAGCCGCGCGAGCGCTTCGAGGCGGCGCGTGCCGGCCGCGCCGAGGCGCAGCGCCTGCTGGGCGGGCCGTTGCCGCTGCGGCCGCCGGGTTTCTGCGTCGGCTGCCCCGAGCGGCCGGTCTTCTCGGCGATCAAGCTGCTCGAGCGCGAGGTCGGCAAGGTCCATATCTCGAGCGACATCGGCTGCCATTCGTTTGCGACCTTGGCGCCGTTCAATCTCGGCAACTCGATCCTGGGCTTCGGCATGTCGCTGGCGGCTGCCGGCGCCGTGGCGCCGGTGATGCAGAAGCGCACCATCTCCGTGATGGGTGACGGCGGCTTCTGGCACAACGGGCTGCTGAGCGGTGTCGCCTCGTCGATGTTCAATCGCGGCGACCGCGTCCTGGTCATCATGCAGAACGGCTACACCTCAGCCACCGGCGCGCAGTTCATTCCCAACACCTCGGGCAATCGCCGCGACGGCGAGACGACGTCGGACATCGCCGCCACCCTGAAGGCGATGGGCGTCAGCTGGCTGCGCACCATCCGGACCTACAATGTCGGCACCATGCTCAGGACCCTGCGCGAGGCGATGAGCACCGACGACAAGGGCCTAAAGGTCATCGTGGCCGACGGCGAATGCCAGCTCGCGCGCCAGCGCCGCATCCGCCCGCAGATCGCCGCCCAGCTGAAGCGCGGCGAGCGGGTCGTGCGCACACGCTACGGCGTCGACGACGAGGTCTGCACCGGCGACCATTCCTGCATCCGTCTGTCGGGCTGCCCGTCGCTGGTGGTGAAGCCCAGCCCCGATGCGCTACGCACCGATCCTGTGGCGAGCGTTAACAATGGCTGCGTCGGTTGCGGCCTGTGCGGCGAGGTGGCGGATGCTGCCGTGCTCTGCCCGTCCTTCTACAAGGCCGACATCGTCCAGAACGCGACCTGGTGGGACCGTCTGAAGTGGAAGGTCCGCTCGAAGGTGATCGGAGCGATGGCCGGTGCCTAAGCCCGTCACCATCCTGATCGGCGCGCTGGGCGGCGATGGCGGCGGCGTGCTGTGCGACTGGATCGTGTCGGCGGCGCAGAGCCGGGGGCTTGCCGTACAGGCGACACAGATCCCGGGCGTGGCGCAGCGCACGGGCGCCACGACCTACTATGTCGAGGTGATGCCGGCGGGCGCCGCGCCCTCGTCGGTGCTGGCGCTCAATCCGGCGATGGGCGAGGTCGATGTCGCGCTGGCGACCGAGCTACTGGAAGCCGGGCGCATGATCTTCAACGGCTTCGTGACGCCCGACCGCACGACGCTGATCGCCTCGACGCATCGCGTGCTGGCGATCGGCGAGCGCATGGCGATGGGCGATGGCAGCTTCGATGTCGGCCGGCTGCTGCGTGCCGTGAAGGAGCGCAGCCGCGAGCAGATCCTGTTCGACATGGACCAGGCCGCCGAGGAATCCGGCGGCGTGATCAACGCCGTGCTGCTGGGCGCGCTGGCCGGCTCGGGCAGGCTGCCGATCCCTGACGGTGCCTTCGAGGCCGCGATCCGCCATGCCGGCAAGTCGGTCGACACCAACCTCGCGGCCTTCGCCTTCGGACGCGGCCATGCGCGAGGCGAGCTGGAGCAGGCGGTGCGCGAGCATCGCAAGCGGCAGACGGAAGTGCAGGGCGCCGAGGACGTGATCGAGCGCGCGCGCCGGACCTATCCGGCTTCAAGTCTCGATATCGTGGAGGAGGGTATCCGCCGGCTCACGGCCTATCAGGACCGGCGCTACGCCGCGCTCTATCTCGACCGGCTCGACACGATCCAGACGCTGGGCTCGGCCGAATTGCTGCGCGAGGTGGCGCGCCATCTCGCCGTGCGCATGTCCTTCGAGGACGTGATCCGTGTTGCCCAGGCCAAGACCTCGGCCGAGCGGGCGTCGCGCGTGCGAGCCGAGGTCCGCGCCAGGGAGCACGAGCCGCTGGAGATCACCGAGCATTTCAAGCCCGGCATCGAGGAGATCGCGGCCATCCTGCCGCCGTCGCTCGCGAAGCGCCTGCTGGCCTGGGGCGAGCGCACCGGGCGGCTAGGCAAGACCTACGTCTCCATGCATGTACGCACCTCGACCATCCTGGGCTTCGCGCGGCTGCGTCTCGTGGCGGGTTTGCGTTGGTGGCGCCCGCGTACCTTCCGCTATGTCGAGGAGCAGGCCGAGATCGGACGCTGGCTCGGCCAGATCCGCGCCGCCGCGCCGCTGGGTGTCGACCTCGCGCGCGAGATCGCGGAATCGGCGCGCCTCATCAAGGGCTACGGCGACACCCACAAGCGCGGCCTCGGCAACTATCGCCGCATCGCCGACGAGGTGATCGCACCGGCGCTGGCCGGACGCCTGACGCCGCGTGCCGCAGCCGACGCCGTCGCCAACGCGCGCGTGGCGGCGCTAGCCGATCCCGAAGGCGAGTCGCTGTCCAGGACGCTCGCCGCCATCGCCTCCGCGACGCCGCCGCTCCGGCAGGCGGCGGAATGATCGACGTCGCGGCGCTGGCAGGGCGGGACACATTCGCCCGCACCCTCGGCATCGAATTCGTCGAGGCCTCGCTCGGTCGTGCCGTGACGCGGGTCGCGATCGAGGAGCGCCATCTCAACTTCAACGGCGTCGGCCATGGCGGCCTGACCTTCACCCTGGCGGACGCGGCCTTCGGCTATGCCTGCAACTCGCAGGGCGTCGTCTCCGGCAGCATCGACGCCCACATCATCTACAGCATGGCCGTTCGGCTGGGCGATGTGCTGACGGCCACGGCGGTCGAGATCTCGCGCTCCAGCAAAGCCTCGAACTACCGCATCGACGTCGTGCGCGGCGACGGCAAGCTGGTCGCCGCGATGACCGGCACCGCGCTGATCAGCGGCAAGCCGGTCGTCACTTCCTAGTCGTCCGCCCGTCCCTGCACTTTCGCCTTGAACCCGCTGGCCCACTCAATGCTGAGCTCGACGGCCTTGTCGTCGAACACGTGCGTCACCCGTGCCAAGTCGTCGTTGCCGAGCGTCTGTACCTCGAGCACGAGGCTTGTCCCGTCGGCCGACCAGGCGCCGCGCGCGGCGCTCGGTCCGGTCGGCATGCGCCCGCCAACGGCGAAGCGGCCGTCGAAGCCGATCGGTCCACCGAACCAGCCCACGGGCACGCCGGGTAGACCGCCGTCGAGTTCGACCTCGTAGGACGGTTGGGGATCGTCCAGCTTCAGGATGTAGGACTTGATGCGCATCGGATTGGCGGCGAACCGCCAGGCCTTGCCGGAGACGGTCTTGGCCATCGGCGGCGGCTTACCGCTGCCGGTGCTGCCCAGCGCCGGCTGATCGATGGCGGCCGCCGTTACCTTCGCGGCGAGTTCGGCCGCCGCTGCGGGCTCGATCGCCACGGCGCCGTCGGAGGTCACGGCGTCGGCAAGGAGGCCTGCCAGCGTTGCGAAGCCGTAGCGAGGCGTGCTGACCATGTTGCTGGATGCGTAGGGAAAACGCGCCGAGCCGGTCGCCACCGCCACGACGTCGAGTTCGGGCATCACGACAATGAGCTGGCGGTGTTTGCCGACCGCCATGAAAGTCTTGCGCAGCGGTATGCCCCAGAACTGGCGGCCGTAACGCATGTCGGCCGCCCAGCTCTCGCGCATGTCGATGTCAGCATGGCGCACGCCCTCGATCCACGCCGCCGGCAGGATCTGCTTGCCCTCCCACACGCCGCCGCGCAGCCAGAGATAGCCGATCTTCGCCATGTCACGTGGCTGCAAGTAGAGGCCCCAGCCGCCGTTGGAGACACCTTGCGAGTCGGCCTGCCACAGCACGTCGTCGATGCCGAGCGGCCCGAACAGCTTGTCCCGCGCGTAGTCGAGGGCGCTTCGGCCCGTGACTTTGCTCAGGATCGCCGACAGCAGGTGGCTGTTGCCGCTGTTGTAGTAGAAGCGCGCGCCCGGCGCCGAGGCCATCGGCTGGTCGAGAACGAATTGCTGGCGATCAGGCGCACGCACCATGGCGATGGTGGAGTCATAGGCACCATTCAGGCCTTCCTGCCAGGCGAGGCCCGATGTCATGTCGAGCAGATGCTGCACCGTGATCGCCTTCTTGGCATCGTCGAGGTTGGCAATCGTGTGGCCGGCAAAGAGATCGACGACCCTTCGGTCGGTGCCGTCGAGCAGGCCCTCGCCGAGCGCCATGCCGACCAGGGTGCTGGTGACGGCCTTGGTCGCCGAGTAGATGTGGTGCCTCAGTCCGGCGCGGAACGGCGCGTACGTCGCTTCCAGCACGATCCGGCCGTGTCGTGTCACCAGCAAGCTGTCCATGTTGTTGGCGGCGCCGAAATCGACCAGGCGGGCGAGCCGCTCGGAGCTCATGCCCTGCTCCGCGGGCGAGGAGACCGGCCAGCCGCGGGTCGGCCAGGGTTGTGTGGCCTGCTGCGCCGTGGCCATCGGCACGCAGAGCAGCGCCGAGATGGTCAGCAGGATCGCCAGAAGCGTGTTCGTGAGCCGATGCATCGCAGCCACCGTCCTCGTGTCGCCAGAGGCTACGGAGGACGGAGGATACGTTCAATAGACGTTCGGACTTATGGCCACCGCGATTGCTTTCACACGGTCTGTCAGGCCGCACCCTTCAGGATATCCGCCATCTTCTCGCCGACCATGATCGAGGGCGCGTTCGTGTTGCCAGAGGGCATGGTCGGGAAGATCGAGGCGTCGGCGATGCGCAGGCCCTGGATGCCGTGCACCCGGAGCTTATCGTCGACCACGGTGTTCTGGCCCTCGGGGCCCATGCGGCAGGTGCCGATCGGGTGATAGGCGGTCTGCGAGTTGTTGCGGATCCAGGTCAGGATCTCCTCGTCGGACTGCACTGACGGGCCGGGCGAGAACTCTTCGTCGCGATAGATGTCCATCGGTTTGGCATCGACGATCTTGCGCATCATGCGGAAGCCGGCGGTCATCGCATCCTGGTCGATCTTGTCGGCCAGGAAGTTGAAGCGGATCGACGGATGCGCCTTGGGATCGGCCGAGCGGATGTGGATCGAGCCCAGGCTCTCGGGGCGGAGCTGGTAGCAGGCAATCGTCATCGACGGGAAGTCCTGCAGCTTGCGGGTCTTCGGGTCCTTAATCGAGTAGGGCACGAGATGCATCTGCACGTCGGGCGTCTCGAGCTCGGGCCGGGTCTTCAGGAAGCCCAGCAGCGGCGCCGACGGCAGGCTCATGAAGCCGCCGCCGGTGGCGAGGTACTTCATCATCTGCGTCACGGCGCCCATGCCGCGCGCCATGTGATTGTAGGAGACGTTGGCCACTTTCAGGCGCCAGATGATGCGGGCGTTGATGTGGTCGCGGAAATTCTCGCCGACGGCCTTCAGCTCGTGCTTCACCTCGATGCCGTGCTTCTTCAGCAGCTCCGGCTGTCCAATGCCCGAGAGTTCGAGGATCTGCGGGCTGGCGACGCCGCCGGCCGACAGGATCGTCTCCTTCGCCTTGGCCTGGACCGTCTTGCCGTCCTTCTCGTACTCGACGCCGACGCAGCGCTTGCCCTCCAGCAGGACGCGCAGCGTGTGGGCGTGGGTGACGACATGGAGGTTCGGCCGCTTCATCGCCGGCTCGATGTAGCAATGCGCCACGCTCATGCGCCGGCCCTTGTAGATCGAGGTCTGCGTCTTCACGACGCCTTCCTGGTCTTCGCTGTTGTAGTCCGGGTTGGTCTTGAAGCCGGCCGCCTTGGAGGCGGCGAACAGCGCGTCGTAGAGCGGGTTCTGGTCGGGCACGGTCGAGACCTTGAGCGGCCCGTCGGTGCCGCGGCCGTTCGAGCCGTCGCCGTCGACGAAGTTCTCCATGCGGGTGAAGAGGGGAGCGACGTCGCGCCAGCTCCAACCGCGGCAGCCCATCTGTGCCCAGGTGTCGAAGTCGAGTGGCTGGCCGCGCACCCAGACCAGGCCGTTGATCGAGCTGGATCCGCCCAACACTTTTCCGCGAGGGACCGGGATCACCCGGTTGGCGGTGTTAGGTTCGGGTTCGGACTGATAGAGCCAGTTGGCGGCCGGGCTGTCGATCAGCAGGCCGAAGGACAGCGGCATGCGGGAGTAGGGATGGCTGGCAGCACCCGCCTCCAGCAGGAGCACCTTGTTGGTCGGCACTTCCGTGAGACGCGCCGCCAGGGTGCCGCCCGCCGAACCCGCGCCAACGATGATGTAGTCGTACTCGGCCATTTCCCCTGAACCTCTGCGCATTTGTTGTCATGCAAGCGTAGCGCACCGCCATGCGGATGACAGGGGTAATCTCGCCTCGACAGCGCAGCTGCAGCATGTTCCGATAGGCGGTCGCCGAAGCTGGGGAGCTGGGCGGCTCATATACGAGTGGAAGTACGACCAAGATGATTGGTTTGGTTCGGGTCGCGCTCAAGCGGCCCTATACGTTCGTCGTCATGGCGTTGCTTATCCTGATTGTCGGGCCGTTGGCGGCCCTTCGCACGCCGGTCGATATCTTCCCCGAGATCAAGATTCCCGTCATCGCCGTGGTCTGGCAGTACACCGGCCTGCCGCCCGACCAGATGTCGGGCCGCGTGATGCTGAACTTCCAGCGCTCGCTCACCACCACCGTCAACGACATCGAGCATATCGAGGGCACGTCCTATACCGGCATCGGCATCGTAAAGGTCTTCTTCCAGCCCGGCGTCGACATCAGCGTCGCCAACGCCCAGGTCACGGCGATCTCGCAGACCGTGCTGCGCCAGATGCCGCCCAACATCACGCCGCCGCTGATCCTGAACTACAACGCCGCCACCGTGCCGATCATCCAGCTCGCGCTGGCCGGCAAGGGCGTGTCGGAGCAGGCGGTGTTCGATCTTGCGATCAACACGGTGCGCACGCCGCTGGTCACCGTGCCGGGCGCCGCCATTCCGTTCCCCTTCGGGGGCAAGTTCCGTCAGATTCAGATCGACCTTGACCCTGCCGCCATGCAGGCGCGCGGTCTTTCGGCCGCCGATGTGGCCAATGCGCTGGCCGCCCAGAATCTGCTGACCCCGGTCGGCACCCAGAAGATCGGCAGTCACGAATACGCGATCCAGCTCAACAACGCGCCGGTCGACTTCAATGCGCTGGCCGATGTCCCGGTGTTCGCCGCCAACGGCACGGTCGTCTACCTGCGCGACGTGGCCCAGGTGCGCGACGGCAACCCGCCGCAGCAGAACATCGTGCATGTCGACGGCGGCCGGTCGGTCCTGCTGGCCGTGCTGAAGAACGGCGCCACCTCGACCCTGGCGATCATCGCCGGCATCAAGGAGCGCGTGGCGGACCTCAAGAAGGCCCTGCCGGAGAACGTTTCCCTGGCGGTCCTGGGCGACCAGTCGCTGTTCGTTGAAGGCGCCGTGTCGGGCGTGGCGCACGAGGCGGTGCTGGCCGCGGTGCTGACCAGCCTGATGATCCTGCTGTTCCTCGGCAGCTGGCGCTCGACGGTGATCATCGCCATCTCGATCCCGCTGGCCATCCTGGGCTCGATCGCGCTGCTGGCGGCGTTCGGCGAGACGCTCAACATCATGACCCTGGGCGGCCTGGCGCTGGCCGTCGGCATCCTGGTCGACGACGCCACCGTCACCATCGAGAACATCAACTGGCACCTGGAGCAGGGCAAGGACGTCGAGACCGCCATTATGGACGGCGCGCAGCAGATCGTGGCGCCGGCCTTCGTCTCGCTGCTCTGCATCTGCATCGTGTTCGTGCCAATGTTCTTCCTCGAGGGCGTGGCGCGCTTCCTGTTCGTGCCGATGGCCATGTCGGTCATGTTCGCGATGATCTGCTCGTTCATCCTGTCGCGTACGCTGGTGCCGACGATGGCGAACTACCTGCTGAAGCCGCACACCGTGCACGCCGAGGGTCATGAGCCGCCGCCGTCGCGCAATCCCCTGGTGCGCTTCCAGCGCGGCTTCGAGGCGCAGTTCGAGAAGTTCCGCGCCGTCTATCACGACCTGCTCGGACTGGCGCTCTCGCACCGGCCGGTGTTCATCGTCTGCTTCATGGCCTTCGTGCTGGGATCCTTTGCGCTGGTGCCGTTCCTCGGCCGCAACTTCTTCCCCACGGTCGACTCCGGGCAGATACTGATGCACGTGCGCGGACCCATCGGTACGAGGGTCGAGGAGAGCGCCAACCATTTCGCGAACATCCAGAAGGCGATCCGCACCATCATCCCGTCGAACCAGATCGCGACGATGGCCGACAATGTCGGCATGCCGGTCAGCGGCATCAACATGGCCTACAACAACACCGGCACGATCGGGCCGCAGGACGGCGACATCCAGATCAAGTTGACGCCCGACCACAGGCCCACCGACGAATACGTGGCCGAGCTGCGGCAGCGCCTGCCCGAGATGTTCCCGGGCTTCACCTTCTCCTTCCTGCCGGCCGATATCATCAGCCAGATCCTGAATTTCGGCGCGCCGTCGCCGATCGACGTGCAGGTCCGCACCTCCGATATCAACGCCGGCTTCGAGCACGCCAACAGGCTGCTGGCGCGCATCCGCCAGATTCCGGGCGTGGTCGACGCGCGCATCCAGCAATCGCGCGGCGCTCCGGTCTTTGCCGTCGACATCGACCGCTCGCGCGCGCAAACCGTCGGTCTCACGACCCGTGACGTCACCAATTCGCTGGTCGTCAATCTCGCCGGCTCCAGCCAGGTCGCGCCAACCTACTGGCTCAATCCGGCCAACGGCGTCACCTACAACATCGTCATGCAGACGCCGCAGTACCGGCTGGATTCGCTGGCCTCGCTCAACAACCTGCCGATCATGGCGCCGGCCGCCTCGCAACTGCAGGTGCTGGGCGGTATCGCCGATATCCGCCGCGATGCCGCCAATGCCGTGGTCTCGCAGTACGACCTGCAGGGCATGGTGCAGGTCTATGCCGCCGTGCAGGGCCGTGACCTGGGCTCGGTGGCGACCGATATCCGCAGGATCGTGGCCGAGTTGGCGCCGCAGCAATCGCCGCGCATCCGCTCGGTCAAGGTGCAGGGCCAGGTGAAGACGATGGAGTCTGCCTTCTCCGGCCTGATCTTCGGCTTGCTGGGCGCGATCGTACTGATCTACCTGCTGATCGTGGTGAACTTCCAGTCGTGGAGTGACCCGTTCGTCATCATCACCGCGCTACCGGCCGCGCTGGCGGGCATCGTGTGGATGCTGTTCGCCACCGGTACCACGCTCTCGGTGCCGGCATTGACCGGCGCCATCATGTGCATGGGCGTGGCGACGGCGAACTCGGTGCTGGTGATCTCCTTTGCCCGCGAGCGGCTCGTCGAGTTGGGCGATGCCACGGCCGCCGCCCTCGATGCCGGCTTCGTCCGCTTCCGTCCCGTCATCATGACGGCGCTGGCCATGATCATCGGCATGGCGCCCATGGCATTCGGCATGGGCGAAGGTGGCGAGCAGAATGCGCCGCTCGGCCGGGCGGTCATCGGCGGCCTCATTTTTGCTACCATAGCGACGCTGATCTTCGTCCCGGTGGTCTTCAGCGTCGTCCATCGAAATCACGGCAAGGCGGCCTCAAAAGCGCCCGCCGCCGTCCCTGGAGCGCCTCATGTCGCCTGACACCCCTCCCGCCACTCCCAAGCCGCGCTCGCGCGGTGGCCTGGCGCTTTTCGGCATCGCTGCTGCGCTGGGGCTTGGCGCCGTCGTCGTCAACGGCATCTGGAGCCGTCAGGCCAGCGAAGCCAAGCTGAAGGAATGGACCGACGTCCAGGCCGTGCCGACGGTCAGCGTCATCAGCCCGTCTACCGGCGCCAACAAGACTTCGCTCGACCTGCCGGGGCGGCTGGAAGCCTATTCGCGTGCGCCGATCTATGCTCGCGTCGGCGGCTTCCTGAAGGCCTACTACGTCGATATCGGCGCGGCGGTGAAGGCCGGCCAGCTCCTGGCCGAAATCGAGGCTCCCGACCTCGACCAGCAGCTCCTGCAGGCCAAGGCCTCGCTCGCCAGCGCCCAGGCGGCCGAACAGCTGGCCACCATAACGGCCGGCCGCTGGCAGCAGCTCGGGGGCGCCAATACCGTGTCGCGGCAGACGGTCGACGAAAAGACCAACGACCTCGTGGTGAAGCAGTCCCTGACCAAGGCGGCGCAGGCCGCCGTCGACCGGCTCGAGGTCCTGTCGGCCTTCAAGCGCATCACCGCGCCGTTCGACGGCATCGTGACGACCCGCAACACCGACGTGGGCGCGCTGATCAACGCCGAATCGAGCGCCGGCCTCGCTTTGTTCGTGATCTCCGACGTCGACAGGCTTCGCCTGAACGTCAACGTCCCGCAGAGCTTCGTTCCGGCGGTGAAGTTGAACACCAACGTTCAGATCACGGTCCCGGAGTATCCCGGCAAGATCTACAAGGGCGTCGTCGAGGCCTCGGCACGCGCCGTCGATGCACAGACCGGCACGACCCGCATGCAGGTGGTGGTCGACAATGCCGCCGGCGAGCTGATGCCCGGCGCCTTTGCGAACACCCGCATCGAGCTGCCGTCCAGCATGCAGTCGCTGGCCATCCCGTCGGGCGCGCTGATCTTCGACAAGAACGGCCTGCGCGTCGCCACCGTCGACGCCAACGGCAAGGTCCTCCTTAAGCCGATCACCATCGCGCGCGACCTCGGCCAGATCGTCGAGATCGGCAGCGGCGTCACCGCCCAGGATCGCATCATCGACAGCCCGCCGGACGGCCTGTCCAACGGCGACGCCGTCCGCGTGGTCGATACCGCCAAGCCGGCCGCCGTGCGATAGTCGTCCTCCGCCACGGGGGCGGCGGAGACGGCGATGATCGAAACGGAAAAGGGCAAGGCCGAGGTCACCCGGTTCACGATCGACCTCGCGATCCGTCTCGGCCTGATCGCCACCATCGTCTATGTGACCCTGCTCCTGTTGCGGCCGATCGCGGCCCTGATGATGTGGGCCGTCATCCTGGCGGTCGCCGTCTATCCGCTGTTCAACCTGGTCCGCCGCCGCCTGCATATCCGCGACGGGATCGCGGCGTCGCTGCTGTCGCTCCTGCTGCTCGTCCTGCTGCTCGCGCCTGTCGTCATTCTGGCGGCTTCTGCCATCGAGAGCCTCGACGACTATGCGCGTCTGCTGCTGCGCGGCGGGCATGTCGTGCCGCCGCCGCCGGAGTCGGTGCGGGACTGGCCCATGGTCGGCGCGCGCGTCTACGATTTCTGGCTGAATGCATCGAACGACCTGCGGGCGATGCTCGGGGCGCATATGGACCAGCTCACCTTGGCGGGCCGTTGGATCGGCCGCATCGCGGCCGGCGTCTTCCTGGAGGTGCTGCAGTTCGCTGGCGCCATCATCGTGGCAGGTATCCTGCTGGCCTATTCCGACGAACTCGCCGGCACCTTGCGCGACCTCGCCGCACGGGCGGCCGATACGCGCGGCCGGCATTTCATCGAGATCGCCGGCTCGACCATCCGCAACGTCTCGCAGGGCGTCATCGGCATCGCCCTGCTGCAGTCGGCGCTGTTGGGCATCGGCATGCTGGTGGCGGACGTGCCTTTCGCCGGCGCCATCACCTTCGTCTGCCTGGTGCTGGCAATCGTCCAGGTCGGGCCCAATATCGTCATGATCCCGGTGGTCATCTGGGCCTGGATGTACCTGCCGGCACTGTATGCCGGCCTCTTCACGGTCTACACCGTGCCGCTGCTGCTGCTCGACAACGTGCTGCGGCCGATCCTGATGGCCCGCGGCCTGCCGACGCCGATGGCGGTGATCCTGGCCGGCGTCATCTGCGGCACCCTGGCAGGTGGCCTCATCGGCCTGTTCGTCGGCCCGGTGGTGCTGTCGGTGTTCTACGACCTGCTGGTCGCCTGGATCGCGGCCGGCCGGAAGGTCGAGCCAGTCGACCTTCCGACGCCGACGCCCTGATCGTTACTTCTTCTTCGGGCGGAGCGCTTCCCACTGCTCGTCTGTCCAGTCGAGCATTGCAGCGGTGTTTGCGCCGCCGCCGCCGGACTGGAGCATCTTGCCGCCGTCGATGACGATCGCGTCGCCGTTGATGTAGCCCGCGCCGTCGCTCACCAGGAAGGCGGCGAGGTTGGCCAGCTCGATATGCTCGCCGAGGCGGCGCATCGGGATCGCCTTGGCCATATCGTCGGTGCCGCCGCGCTCCTTCGGCATCAGCCGACTCCAGGCGCCCTCGGTCGGGAAGGGGCCGGGCACGATCGCGCAGGTGCGGATGCCCTTGGGGCCCCATTCGACGGCCAAGCTCTTGGTCATGGCCAGCACGCCGGCCTTGGCCATTGCCGACGGCACGGTGAAGGGCGCACCGGTCAGCGACGAGACGGTGAGGATCGACATCACCACCTTGTTGCGCTCGCCGGCATCGATCCAGCGGCGGCCGGCCGCGACGGTGCAATAGGCCGAGCCGTGCAGCACGATGCCGAGGACGGCATCGATGGCGCGCGACGACATCTTGTTGGTCTGGGCCAGGATCTGGCCGGCGGCATTGTTCACCAGGATGTCGAGCGGCCGCTTCTCCCAGATCTTGTCCATCATCGCCTCGACGGCGTCGGGAATACGCACGTCGCAACCTACCGTCTCGATCTCGCCGCCCGTCTCCCTGGCGAGTTCGGCAGCGGTTTCCTTCAGCACTTCCTCGCGGCGGCCGCAGATGATCACGTTGGCGCCCAGTTCGAGATAGCGGTGTGCCATCGAGCGGCCGAGGCCGGTGCCGCCGCCCGTGACGAGGATGCGCTTGCCCTTGAGCAGGTCGGGTTGGAACACGGTTTACTCCTACTTCTTGATCTCGGTGAGGGCGATCCCGGAGGCGACGAGCTTGTCGATTTCGGCCGCCGAATAGCCGGCCTCCTGCAGCACGGCCCTGGTGTCCGTGCCGAACTTCTTGGGCTTCGTGCGCGCCTCGGGCGGCGTGCGCGAGAGCTTCACGGGATTGCCGACGTTCCGCCAGCCGTCCTTCTCCCAGACCATGCCGCGATGCTTCGTATGCGGCGCTTCCATCACGTCGGAGACTTCCAGCACGGCGGCCGACGGCACGCCGCCCTTCATCAGCTCCTGCGAGAACTCGTTGGCGTCACGGTCCTTCAGCAGCTCGCGCAGCTCGGCCTCCAGCTCGGCGCGATGGGCGACGCGGTCCTTGTTGGTCTTGAAGCGCGGATCGTTCGCCAGCTCCGGCTTGCCCAGCATCTGCGTCAGCTTGCGGAACTGCCCGTCATTGCCGGCGCCGACCACGATGTTGCGCGTCTTCGTGGGGAAGTTGGAGTAGGGCACCAGGCTCGCATGGCTGTTGCCCACGAGCTTGGGCTTGAGACCCGCCATGAAATAGTTCGGCGCGTGCGGCTGGTGCAGCGCGATGGCGCTGTCGTAGAGCGTGGCGTCGACGAACTGGCCCTTGCCCGAACGGTTGCGCTCGTAGAGCGCCATCATGATGCCGATCGTGGCGTTCATGCCGGTCGAGAGATCGACCACCGGCACGCCGATGCGCACCTGGCCGCCCTCGGGCGAGCCGTTGACCGAGACGAGGCCGGCCGAGGCCTGCACCATGGCATCGTAGCCCGGGAAGCCGCCCAGCGGCCCGTCGGCGCCGAAGCCCGAGACGCGGGCATGGACCAGCCGCGGGAACTTCGCCGCCAGCACGTCGTGGTAGCCGATGCCCCACTTCTCCATCGTGCCGGTCTTGAAGTTGTCGATCAGCACGTCGGCCGTCTCGAGCAGCTTCAGCAGGACCTCGCGGCCCTCGGGCTTTGAGAGGTCGAGCGCGATCGTGCGCTTGTTGCGGTTGATGCCAGCGAAGTAGGCCGAGATGCCCTCGTCGTCGAACGGAGGGCCCCAGGTGCGGGTCTCGTCGCCCTGCGGCGGCTCGACCTTGATCACGTCGGCGCCATGGTCAGCCAGCATCTGGCCGCAATAGGGACCGCCCAGCACGCGCGACAGGTCGATCACTTTCAGGCCGTCGAGCGCGCCCCCGCTTGCCACCGGCATCTCGTTCCACTCCTCGAATTCAGACAGGAGGCGGGGTTATAGACCATGGGGCTGGGGCCCGGTACCGTCCGGGCATGATCGAACGCGAGCTGGATATCGCCACGCAAGATGGCGCCATGAACACTTATACGGTGCGGCCCGACGATGGCGGGCCGCTGCCGGTCGTCATCATGCTGATGGACGCCCCGGGCGTGCGCGAGGGATTGCGCGAGATCTGCCGGCGGATCGCGCAGTCCGGCTACTACGTGCTGCTGCCCAATCTCTACTATCGCTCGACGCGCGAATTCGTCTGCGGCCCGACGCGAAATCATCCCGACGGCGAGGCCAACTTGAAGCGCATGTTCGGCCTGATGGAGACGCTCTCCAACGCCAAGGTCGCGGCGGATACTGGCGCGGTGCTCGATGTGCTGCCGACGCTGCCCGACGCCAAGTCAGGCAAGGTCGGCCTGGTCGGCTACTGCATGAGCGGCGCCTTCGTGACGGCGGCCGCGGCAGCGCATCCCGACCGGATCGGCTGCTTCGCGTCCTACTACGGAACGCGCCTGATCACCGACAAGCCGGACTCGCCGCACCTGATGCTGGGCGACATCACTGCCGAGGGCTACTACGCCTTCGCCGAGCACGACACCTACGTGCCGCTGTCCGATGTGGCCAAGTTCGAGAAGCTGCTGGCCTCCGCGCCGTTCCCGTCGAAGTCCGAGACCGAGGCCGGCACGCATCACGGCTATGCCTTCTCCGACCGCGGCAACCTGAACGAGGCCGCCCGCGAGAAGCACTACGAACGCATGCTGGCCCTCTATCGCCGGCACTTGAGCTGATCGCACCACCTCACCCTGAGGAGCGGCCACCGGCCGCGTCTCGAAGGGTGGGCACCAGTCTTGTCGTTGCCCATCCTTCGAGACGGCGCTGACGCGCCTCCTCAGGATGAGGACTGAGGGAGTTGAACATGCTGAGCGGCATCCACGGACATCAGGACATCGAGCGCGTCGTCTACGGCAAGCCGGCGGGCGCGGCGTTGCGCGCCGAGGCGGAGCGGCTGGGCGCCAAGAAAGTTTTCATCACGACCTCGAAGTCGGTGGCGCAGAGTGCGCTCCTGGCGTCCGTCATCGACGGTCTCGGCGACCTGCATGCCGGCACCTATGCCGGCATCACGGCGCACTCGCCGCGGCCCTGTGTGGTCGAAGGCGCGGAGATGGCGCGCAAGGCGGGCGCCGACCTGATCGTGGCGGTGGGCGGTGGCTCGGTGATCGACGCCACCAAGACGATCCTGATCGCACTCTGGCAGAACGTGACGGACGTCGATCAGCTCGACGCCTATCGCGCCGGCCGCCCGAAGGAAGGCGCCGCGCCGCCGTCGGAGGCCATCAAGCCGCCGGCCGACGCGATCCGCATGATCGCCGTGCCGACCACGCTGTCGGCCGCCGAGTTCAACGCCTTCGCCGGCATCTCCGATCCGCGCAAGGGAATCAAGGAGAGCTTCGGCCATCGGCTGATCGTGCCGCGGGTGATCGTGCTCGATGCCGCCGCCACGCTGGCGACGCCGATGGACCTCATGCTCTCGACCGGCCTGAAGGCGGTCGACCACGCGGTCGAGCGGCTGTGTTCGCAGCAGGCGAATCCGTTCGCGCTGGGCACGTCGACCGAGGCGCTGAAGCTGCTGGCCCGCGCCCTGCCGGCGCACAAGGCCAATCCCGACGACATGGCAACAAGGCTCGATCTACAGTTTGGCATGTGGCTGTCGATCGGCGCCGGCACGTCGGGCGTCGGCGTTGGCGCGAGCCATGGGATCGGCCATGTGCTGGGCGCCGCCTGCCATGTGCCTCACGGCCATACGTCCTGCGTGATGCTGCCGTCGGTGCTCCGCTGGAACCTGCCGGTCAATGCGGAGCGCCAGAAGCGGGTGGGCGAGGCGTTCGGCCAACCCGATGCGGCGGCGGGCGATCTGGTCGAAGGGCTGGTGAAGTCGCTCGGCCTGCCGGGGCGTCTCTCCGAGGTCGGCGTGGCTAAGGACCGTTTCCGCGAGATCGCCGAGAAGTCGATGCATGACCGCGCGGTACTGAACAATCCGCGCCCCATCAAGGGGCCGGAGCAGGTGATGGAGATTCTTGAGCTCGCTGCGTGAATCCGAATTGATTTGGCCCCCAAACGATATAGTCTAGAACCAGTCTAGAGTAGCGTTCGTTTCGAATAAGCAAGAAAGCATCAGGGAAACGCCAACTCGAGAGGGAGCACGCCATGTTGCGTCTGACTCTGCGCGCGCTCGCGGCCTTGGCTGCGACTGCGCTCGCCGCCGCGCCTGCGGTGGCGCAGGACAAGGTCAAGATCGGCTACGCCATATCCAAGACCGGGCCCAACGCCGGTGGCGCCACCATCACCCAGATCCCGAATTACGAGATGTGGGTCAAGGAAGTGAACGACAAAGGCGGCCTGATGATCGGTGGCAAGAGGGTGCCGATCGAGGTCGTGGAGTATGACGACCGCTCCAACTCCGAAGAGGCCGTACGAGCCGTCGAGCGCCTGGTCACCCAGGACAAGGTCGACCTGCTGTTCCCGCCCTGGGGCACCGGCCTCAATCTCGCGGTCGGCCCGGTCTTCAACAAATACGGCTACCCGCAGCTCACCTTCAGCGCCGTCACCGATCGCGCGCCCGAGCTCGCCAAGCGCTGGCCCGACAGCTTCTGGATGCTCGGCACCTCGAAGCAGTATGTCGACGCGCTGGTCGGGCTGCTGACCAAGCTGCGCACCGACGGCAAGATCGGCCCCAACGTCGCGATGATCTCGATCGCCGACGGTTTCGGCATCGATCTCAGCCAGGCCGCGCGCAAGGGCTTCACCGATGCCGGCTTCAAGCTCGCCTACGACAAGAGCTATCCGATCGGCACGCAGGATCTCTCGCCGCTGATCGGCGAGGCCCAGCGCTCCGGCGCCGACACGTTCGTGGCCTTCTCCTATCCGCCTGACACGATGGCGCTCACCGAGCAATCCAAGGTCGCCTCCTATGCGCCCAAGGTGATGTTCCTGGGCGTCGGTGTCGGCTTCCCGATGTATCCGCAGCGCTTCGGCGCCAATGCCGAGGGCATCATGTCGCTCGGCGGCTGGTCGAAGGACAATGCCTCAACCGCGGCCTATGCCAAGAAGCACGAGGAGATGTTCAAGCGCGGCCCCGACCGTTGGGGCAGCCAGGTCGGCTATGCCTCGCTGCAGATGCTCGAACAGGCCATCGAAAGAGTGGGCAAGATCGACCGTCCGGCCATCATCAAGGAACTCCAGACCGGCACGTTCGACACCGTGCTCGGCAAGTTGAAGCTGGTCGACAACCAGATGAAGGACAATTTCTGGCTGATCGGTCAGTGGCAGGACGGCTTCTTCGTCGGTGTCGCGCCGGAGCGGTCGGGGGTCGGCACCGTCGCCGTGCCCAAGGCGCCCTGGAAGTAGCGTTGGCGGGGCGCACCCGAAGACAGTGCGCCCCTCTTTTTTCTCCGAGGTGAGTCGATGCTCCTGGAAGTGACGCTACAGGGCGTGACGCTGGGCGGCATGTATGCGCTGGTCGCCATGGGTCTGACGCTGCAGTACGGCGTCGCCCGCATCATGAACCTTTCCTATGGCGAGTTGCTGATCGCGGCGGCCTTCGCGGCCCTCTCGTTCTATTCCGGGTTGGCGTTGAGCCCGCTGCTCGGCCTCCTCATCGTGCCGCCGCTGGCCTTCGGGCTGAGCTACGGCCTCTACCGGATACTGCTGCAGCCGCTGGTCCGGCGGGCCAAGACGCGCGACGCGCTCGAGGTCGACAGTATCCTGGCGACCTTTGGCATGCTGTTCGTAATCCAGGGCATCATGCTCGCGCTCTTCGGCGGCGCCTATTTCAGCTATTCGTTCCTGAGCTTCCCGCTGCAGATCGCTGGCGTCACGGTGGCGGCAAACCGTCTGCTGGCGCTTGCACTGGCAGTGGTGATCGGTGTCGGCCTGTACCTGGCGCTGACCCGCACGCGTCTCGGCACCGCCGTGCGCGCCGTTGCCGTCGATCCCGTGGCGGCCCAGCTAGTGGCGATCGACGTGCGCACGGCATCGGCGCTGGCCTTCGCGCTGGGCGGCGCGCTGGTCGCGGCGGCGGGCGTCCTCGTCTCGATGTTCCTGACCTTCAATGCCAATCTCGGCGTCGTCTTCACCCTGAAGGCCCTGATCGTGGTGATCATGGGTGGCGTCGGCAATCTTCTGGGGGCGCTGATCGCCGGCCTGATCCTGGGCCTGGTCGAGAACTATGTCGCCGTGTTCGTCGATCCCGGCCTGACCCTGGCCGCGACATACGCGATCTTCCTGATCGTCCTGCTGCTCCGCCCGCAGGGGCTTCTCGGCCGGGCCGGCCGATGAGCGGTCGCGATCTCCTGTCCCTGGTCGCCTGCGCGTTGGGTGTCGCCGCTCTTGCCGGCGTGCCGTTCGTGTTCGGCGACTATGGCCTGTCGATGGCCGTCAACATCATGAGCTACACGGTCCTGGCCACGGCCTGGAGCCTGTTCTCCGGACCGACGCGCTATGTCTCGCTGGCGACCGTCGCCTTCTTCGGCATCGGCGCCTACACGACGGCGGTGTTCGCCGAATCGCTGCCCTGGGTTGCGGTGCTGGCGATCGCGACCGGCGTCGGCATCGCGGTGGCGGCGATCGTCGGGCTGGCAACCCTGCGCCTCTCGGGCGTCTATTTCGTGATCTTCAGCCTCGGGCTCGCCGAACTGGTCCGCCAGCTCGTCACCTGGTGGGAGGTCAACAAGACCCGCACGCTCGGCCGCTACGTCTTCACCGACATCACCGCTTCCCAGATCTACTGGCAGCTCCTCGCGCTCGCCGTGCTGGTCTTCGCGGCGGGTTTCCTGATCGGCCGGTCGCGGCTCGGCCTCGCATTGCGTGCCATCGGCGACGACGAAACGGTGGCCCGGCATTCCGGCATCGATACGACCCGCGCCAAGGTGGCTCTGTTCGTGCTCAGCACCGTGTTCATGACGCTGACCGGCGCGATCATGGCGCCGCGCTGGACCTATATCGATCCCGCCATCGCCTTCAATCCGGTGATCTCCTTCACCGTGCTCATCATGGCGCTGCTGGGCGGCGTGCATCGGCTGTACGGGCCGGTGATGGGTGTCGTACCGCTGGCGCTGCTCTTCGAGTTCCTGCTGGCGCGTTTCCCCAACCATTTCAGCATCATGGTCGGGCTGGTCTTCATCCTGATCGTCTATGCCATTCCGCGCGGCATCGCGGGCCTCGTGGACCAGGCCGTCGAACGCACGAGGTGGCGGGCGGCATGAGCGCGTTGCTGCAGGTCGAGGGCCTGACGCGCCGCTTCGGCGGCCTGCTCGCCGTCGATTCGCTGTCCTTCGAGGTCGGCGCCGGAGAGGTCGTGGGTCTGCTGGGACCCAACGGGTCGGGCAAGACGACGGTCCTGAACCTGCTTTCGGGCGCTCTCAAGGCCGACACCGGTCGCGTGGCGCTCAAGGGCCAGGCGATTGCGGGCAAGGCGGCGCACCATATCGCGCGCCTGGGCATCGCCCGCACCTTCCAGCTCGTGCGGCCGCTCGGCTCGCTCACCTGCCGCGACAATGTCCTGACCGGTCTCGCCTTCGGACGGGGCCGCAGCTGGGGCGCAACGGCCCGCAGCGAAGCCGATGCGCTGCTCGACCGGGTCGGGCTCGCCCGAGCGCGCCATGCCATGCCGGGCGAGCTCACCTACATCGACCAGAAGCGACTGGAGCTTGCCCGCGCGCTCGCCCTGCGGCCCGAACTGCTGCTGCTCGACGAATGGCTGGCGGGACTCAATCCGACCGAGCTGGAAGAGGGCATCGCGCTCATTCGATCCCTGAGCGGGCAGGGCATCACCATCCTGCTGGTCGAGCATGTGATGGACGCGATCCGCTCGCTCTGTGGCCGCTGCCTGGTGATGAACACCGGCCGGCTGATCGCCTCCGGCCTGCCGCAGGAGGTGCTGGCCGACCCCGAGGTGATCCGGGCCTATCTCGGGGACGATGGTTCAGGGGAGGTGGCCGATGCTTGAGGTCGCCCGTCTCTCCGTCCAGTACGGCAAGCATCGCGCTGTCGACGGCGCCGCGCTGGCCGTCGGCAAGGCCGAGATCGTCGTGATCCTGGGCGCCAACGGTGGCGGCAAGTCATCGCTGCTGAAGGCCATTGCCGGCCTGCAGCCGCCGGTGGCCGGCGCCTCTGCAGTGCTCGACGGCCAGGAGCTGGTCGGCCTGCCGGCCCATCTCGTCGTCGAGGCCGGGCTCGCCCTCGTTCCGGAAGGGCGCGGAATCTTCGGCGACCTGACGGTACGCGAGAACCTTCTGCTGGGGGCCTTCGCCCGCCGCGCCCGCGCCGCCGAGGCGCACAATCGCGACCATGTCCTGGCGCTGTTCCCGCGGCTCGCCGAGCGGCTGGAGCAGACGGCGCGCACCATGAGCGGCGGGGAACAGCAGATGGTGGCGATCGGCCGGGCCCTGATGTCGGCGCCGGACATCCTGTTGCTCGACGAGCCGTCGCTTGGCCTTTCGCCTTTGCTCTGCGGCGAGCTGTTCCGGGCGCTGGAGCGCATCCGCGGCGCCGGCATCTCGGTGCTGCTGGTCGAGCAGAATGCCCGGCGCAGCCTCGCTATCGCCGACCGTGGCTATCTGATCGAGAATGGCCGGATCGTCGGCAACGGTCGCGCCGCCGACCTTGCGAGCGATCCGGCGGTGCAGCGCGCCTATCTCGGCGGGAGGTGAGCATGGGCATCCTCGAGGGCAAGGTCTGCGTCGTCACGGGGGCGGCCGGCAGCCTGGGGCTCGCAAGCGTCCGCCTCTTCGCCGAGGAGGGCGCGCGCGTGATGCTGGTCGATCGTGACCGCGAAGCGCTCGGTGCGGCGCTGAAAGTGCTGCCCGAGGGACGCGCAACCGCGATGCTGGCCGACGTTTCCAGTGCGAAGGACACGGCCGCCTATGTGAGCGCCACGGTCGCGCGCTGGGGACCGATCGACGTGCTGTTCAGCAATGCCGGCGTGAGTGGCGTCGTCCGCCCGGTCGCCGACTATCCCGAGGACGTGTTCGACCAGGTGATGGCGGTGAACCTCAAGGGATCGTTCCTCGCCTGCAAGCATGCCCTGCCGCAGATGCGCGACGGCGGCAGCATCGTCATGACCTCGAGCGTGGTGGGCGTCACCAGCGATCCGGGGATTGCCGCCTACGCCGCCTCCAAGCATGCCTTGATCGGCCTGATGCGCACCGTGGCCAAGGAAGTGGCGCCGCGCCGCATCAGGGTCAACGTCGTGGCGCCGGGTCCGATCGACAACGGATTCCAGCGTAATGTGGAGAGTGGGCTCACCCAGGCGCTGGGCACCGACGCGGGCAAGTTGCTCGATTCGGTGATCCCGCTCGGCCGTCATGCCCGCGCGGAGGAAGTCGCCCGCACGGTGCTGTTCCTTGCCTCCGAGCAGAGCGCCTTCACCACCGGCAGCGTCGTGATGGCCGACGGCGGCATGCATGTCTGAGAAAACAAGGGAGGACGGGATGGAATTCTGGCGCGATCTCAAGCCTATCGGGAAGGTATTCCAGCCCGATGCCCTGCCGGAGGTCTACACCGCCGACGCGGCGACCGACGACGAGCGCTACTACGTGCCTTTCACCGAGACCGTGTCGTCACGGCCGCTCTGGATCTCGCCCAGCCAGAACAAATGGTGCGACATCCTGATGGCCAGGGCGGCCGGGCTAGTGAACCGGCACTATCATCCGCACGAGGTCTTCGCCTACACGATCTCCGGCAAGTGGGGCTATCTGGAGCACGACTGGATCGCCACCAAAGGCGACTTCATCTACGAAACGCCGGGCGAGGCTCATACCCTGGTGGCCTACGACCATCCTGATCCCATGAAGGTGTTCTTCATCGTCACCGGGCCGCTGGTCTGGCTCGACGAGAAGGGCGACCCGGACGGCTATTTCGACGTCCACCAGTACATCGCGCTCTGCAAGGCCCACTATGAAAAGGTCGGCCTCGGCGCTGCCGCCATCGACAAGCTCTATCGCTGAGTCGGTTTCGTCGGGGGAACATGAGGTCTTCTCATGAGAGTCGGGGCCTTGAACGCGCTATGTGGGCCACGATGTCTAAGGGGAACCGCCAGTTACGGGTGCGACCATGCCGAATGTCCGACCTCTCGAACCGACCAGCGTGACGCGTCCGCCAGTCACCCCTTGGGTCGACGCGCCGATCAACTACCTGGCCGATCTCAGCGTCAAGCCGGTGACCTACAATCCGCCGCACGGTACAGGCGTGCCGCGGCGCGACGGCAACTATCGCGACTTCACGATGCGCATCCACGATGCCCGCCCGATTGCGCGCGATCTGTCGCTCGACCGTCAGGCCTTCATCCTGACCCATCACGATACCGAGGTGCGCGACTTCTATGACGAGGAGGAGGTGCGCACGAAGTATCACGCCGAGGTCGAGGCGCTGATCAAGCGCGAGACCGGCGCATCGAAGGTCGTGGTATTCGATCACACGGTGCGCACGGCCGATCGCGCCGTCGAGCGCGGCCTGCGGACACCGGTGCGCAGCGTTCATTGCGACTACACCGAGAAGTCGGGACCGCAGCGCGTGCGCGATCTGTTGCCGCCCGAGGAGGCTGAGCAGCGTCTCAAGAAGCGCTTCGCCGAGTTCAACGTCTGGCGCAACATCGCCCACGAGCCCGTCGAGATGACGCCGCTGGGCCTCGTCGATTCCGAGAGCCTGGCGCCGCGCGATCTTGCGGTCTGCGACCTGGTCTATGCCGACCGTACCGGTGAGATCTACCAGGGCGTCTATAACGCCGATCACCGCTGGTACTACTTCCCGAAGATGGCGCGGGACGAGGCGATCCTGATCAAGTGCTACGACTCGCTGAAGGACGGCCGCGCGCGCTTCTCGCTGCATTCCGCCTTCGACGATCCGACCACGCCGGCCAATCCAAAGCCGCGGCAGAGCATTGAGGTGAGGGCGTTCGCTTTCTTCGATTAAACGCGCTCGACAGAGTCTGTCGTCTCGACCGGAGCCTCGCGCAGCGAGGCGTAGTGGAGAGACCTTCTCTGAACTAAAAGCCGGCAAATAGTGGAGAGAAGGTCTCTCCGCTCCGCACCTTCGGTGCTCCGGTCGAGACGACGGGCTACTTAAGACAGATCGGTCTGACTAACTCGCAGCTATCATCTCAAGATGCTCGACCAGCTCCTCGGGATTGCTGAAGAACGGCGAGTGGCCGCATTCCAGGCGGAGCACCTTGCAGGGGGTCGCCTTCGCCATCGTGCGCTGCAGGTTGATGCGGATGGCATGGTCGTGGATGCACTCGATGTACCAGCGCGGCACCGAGCCGAAGCGTTCCTCGGTGAGGGTCAGCGGCGTCGTCGAGATGGCCAGCGGCTGCGGCCGCAGCCGCTCCATCGCCTTGTAGCGGTCCTCCGGCGAGACGTCGGCGTAGAACAGGCTCGGCAGCTTGTCGCGCGCGAAGGTGTAGGTCTTGCCGTCGGGGCTGACCTGGCGCGCCAGCCGGAACATGGCGTCCGGCTCCATTGCCGTCATGTCCTTGCCGCTCTTCCCCGACGTCGGGAGCAAGGCGCAAAGGTAGACCAGCGCCTTGATCTTGCGCCGGCGTGCCTCGGCGAGCTGGCTGATCGTGACGCCGCCCAGCGAATGGCCGACCAGGATAACCTGCTCTTCCATCCTGTCGAGGATGCGCGCCAGTTTGTCGACATTGTCGGCGAGGGTGACGTTGGCCGGCGGCGTCTGGTCCTTGCCGAGACCCGGCAGGTCGGGGGCGCAGACCTTGTGTCCCGCCGCCTCGAGCATCGGCGCGACCTTTTCCCAGCACCAGCCTCCGGTGCAGGCGCCATGGACCAGCAGGAACGTCGCCACGCCTTAAGCCTTTCCGACGACGGTGCGCGCGCCGGGGGCGGGCACGAAGAAGTCGGGCATCAATGGCGTGCCCGGTGAGACGGCGTACTGGTCGAAATTCGTCATGCCTTCTGCCGCCAGGACCTCGTCGTCGATGAAGAAGTTGCCGGTGCAGTCGCGCGCCGGCCGGTTGAAGATTGCATGGGCCGCGTCGGCCATGATCTCGGGCTTGCGGCACTGCTTCATGCCTTCGTCGCCACCCAGGATGTTCTGGATCGCCGACGTGGCGATGGCGGTGCGCGGCCACAGGCAGTTGAAGGCCACACCCTTGTTCCTAAACTCTTCGGCCATCGACCAGGCGAAGACCGACATGCCGTACTTGGCGAGCGTGTAGGCCGCGTGATTGGCGAACCACTTCACGTCGAAATCGAGCGGCGGCGACAGGTTCAGCACATGCGGGTTGGCGGCTTTCAGGAGGTGCGGGATGCACTTCTGCGAGACCATGAAGGTGCCGCGCGCATTGATCTGGTGCATCAGGTCGTAGCGCTTCATCGGCGTCGAAAGCGTGCCGGTCAGGCTGATGGCGCTGGCATTGTTCACCAGGATGTCGATGCCGCCAAACTTCGCGACGGTCTCGGCCACCGCCTTGTCGACGCTCTGTTCGTCGCGGATGTCGCAGGCGAGCGGCAGCGCCTTGCCGCCGGCCTTCTCGATCTCCTCAGCCGCCGTGAAGATCGTGCCCGGCAGGCGCGGGTCGGGCGTCACCGTCTTCGCGGCGATGGCGATGTTGGCGCCGTCGCGTGCGGCACGCAGTGCGATGGCCAGTCCTATGCCCCGGCTTCCGCCGGTCACGAACAGGGTTTTGCTACCCAAGCTCATGGCGTCCCCAAGAAATCCTCGGGCTCTATAGCCGGGGCAAGGCGGGCGCGGCTAGTCTCGGCCCACTCAGGGGAGGCATGCATGAATCCGTGCTTTGAAACTGCCACGCGGCTTGGACGCGCCATACGAAACGGACGGCTGAGTTCGGTGGAAGCGACGAAGGCTTATCTCGACCGGATCGCTCGTGTGAACGGGCCGCTCAACGCGCTCGTGGTGGTCGACGAGGCCGGCGCGATGAAGGCTGCAAAGGCGGCCGATCGTGCACGCAGCCAGAAGAAGCTGCTGGGGCCACTGCACGGCGTGCCGATCACCATCAAGGAAGCGTTCGACGTTGCCGGCCTCAGGACGACCTCCAGTCATCCGCCCCTGAAGGACAATGTCGCGAAGGAGGATGCGAGCCTCGTCGCGCGGTTGCGCGCAGCGGGTGCGGTGATCCTCGGCAAGACCAATGTGCCCGAACTGTGCGCAGATTTTCAGACGGACAGCCCGGTTTTCGGCACCACGAAGAACGCCTGGGACGAACGTCGTACGTCGGGCGGCTCGACCGGTGGGGGCGCTGTTGCCGTGGCGGCGCGACTGTCGCCGCTGGAGCTGGGCAGCGACATCGGTGGCTCGGTGCGCAACCCGGCGCACTACAACGGCATCTTCTCGCTGAAGCCCACGGAATGGCGCGTGCCGGCGCGCGGCCATGTACCCGACCTGCCGGGCCAGACCCACAGCACGCGCTACATGGGCACGTTCGGCCCGCTGGCCCGCTCGGTCGACGATCTCGAGGCCGCACTTCGCATCGTCGCAGGCCCGGACGGCTACGAGGCCGAGGCGGCACCCGTGCCACTCGGGCCGACGCCCAAGCTCGCGGCCAAGGGGCTCCGCATCGCGGTGCTGACCAGCAATCCGCTGGTGCCGGTCTCCGCCGACACGGCGTCGGTCGTGGAGGCGACCGCGAAGCTGCTGTCCAAGGCCGGTGCGAAGGTGAAATTCGCAGAGCCGGAAGGTCTGGACTGGCAGCAGGGCTGGGACGACTGGGCGGACCTGTTCCAGTACATGATCTTGAACGACAAGCCCCTTGCCGAGCGCGAACGGCATTTCGACAAGCTCAAGTCACCCGATCCGACGCAGCGGTCGGTCGCGCGCGCCGCCCGTCTGAGCATGGCGCAATTCTTCGCCGTGCTCGACCGGCGCGACCGCCTCGCGCGCCAGTGCGAGACCTTCCTCGACGGCTACGACGCCTGGCTGATGCCGGTGATGCCGGACGCCGCCTTTATCCGCCAGTCGCAGAAGCTGCCGCTCAGGGTCGACGGCGTCGACCATCCGTATTTCTTCGCCGGTACCGCCTACAACTTCCTGGCCAACCTGACCGGCCAGCCCTCGATCGTCCTGCCTTGCGGCTTCTCGAAGGAGGGGCTGCCGATCGGCCTGCAGCTCACCGGCAAACGCTGGGGCGAGGCGAAGCTGCTCGGTGTCGCGAAGGTGCTGGAGAAGCTCCTGCCGCCCTGTCCGGTGCCGCCTTCCCTGGCGTCTTGAGCGCGTGGCTTACTCGACCTTCACGCCGGCCTTGTCGATGATCGGCTTCCATTTGGCGAACTCCGCCTTCTGGTAGGCGCCGAAGACGTCGGCCTTCATCTGCTCCGGCGTCGGGATGTCCTGTCCGAGGTCCTCGAGCTTGCGGCGGATTTCCGGGTCCTGCATGGCCTTGATGGCGGCGGCGTTGAGCTTGTCGACGATGTCCTTGGGCGTTCCCTTGGGCGCCCACAGCCCGTGCCAGATCGCGACTTCGATGCCGGGAAAGCCCGCTTCGGCCGTCGTCGGGACGTCCGGCGCCGCGGCGGTACGCTGCTTGGCGGTGACGGCGTAGACCTTGAGCTTGCCGGCGCGGATATGCGGCAACGAGTTGGACGACTGGTCGATCATGACCTGGATCTGGTTGGCGATCAGGTCCTGCACGGCGGGACCGGTGCCGCGATAGGGCACGAGCTGGTAGTTGGTGCCGGTCACCGCGAAGAAGGCGAGCGCGCCGATATGCGAGCCGGAGCCCAGGCCAGCCGTGCCGCCGGAGATCTTGTCGGCATTGGCCTTGAGGTAAGCGACCAGCTCGTGGAGGTCCTTGGCCGGCACCTGGTTCGAGGTCACGACCAGCAGCGGATTGGACGGCAGCAGCGCGATCGGCTCAAGGTCGTTGATCAGGTCGTAGTTAAGGTTCCTGTAGATCGCACCGTTCACGACGTTGGTGCCGAGATGGCCGATGCCGATCGTGTAGCCGTCGGGCGTGGAGCGGGCGAGCTTGCCCATGGCGATCGAACCCGCCGCGCCGGTGACATTGTCGATGACGAACGTCTGGCCGAGCTCCTTGCCCATGCGCTCGCCGACGATGCGCGCCATGACGTCGGTCGGCCCGCCGGCCGCGAAGGGCACGATGAGGTTGATCGGCTTGTTGGGATAGGCCTGGCCGAAGGCGGGGCCGGCGGCGGCCACCGCAAGCAAGGCGAGCGCAACTCTACGCAGCATGGCAATTCCTCCCTGAACTTCTCTTGTTGGGAGGTAGCCTAGCGTCAAGTCGCGGCGGGCTCCATCGTCACGAGCACGGTCCGGTTGGAGACCTGCTGGCCCTCCTGCACGGAGATCGCCTCGACCTTCGCGTCGAGCGCCGCCTTGAGCTGGTGCTGGATCTTCATGGCCTCCAGCACGATCAGGGTCTGGCCGCGGCTGACCGTCTCGCCCGGCGCCACCTTGATCGACACGATGCGGCCATCCATCGGGGCGCGCAGCTTGCCGTCGCTGCCGGCCGCCGCGGTCTCGGGCGGGGCATAGGTCTTGTCGGTGAAGCGCACGGTGAGCGCGTCGAGGTCGACCACGATGTCGTTGCCGTCGATGTGGAACGGTACCTCGATCGGATCGGCTCCGCGGACCTGCATCAGGCGCTCGGTCCCGCCCGCGGCCAGGCGCATCGGCGTCGGCTCGGGATTGGAGTTACGCCAGCCGCGCATCGACGCCGGATATTTTTGCGCCGATGCCTGCCACAGGAGGTTGGCAGCGGCGTCCCAATGGGCGTCGCCGATCTCGGGCGCGGGGAACTGGTGCTTCACCAGGAAGGACGTCGTGGCCTCGCCAGCGGCGAAGTCGGGATGCTCCAGCAGCCGGATCAGGAAGTGCCGGTTGGTCGTCGGCCCCAGCACGACCGTCTCGGCGAGCGCCCGGATCAGGCGCACCCGCGCTTCCTCACGGGTCGCGCCATGGGCGATCACCTTGGCGATCATCGGATCGTAGTAGGGCGAGATGGCCAGTCCGTCCTTCATGCCATGATCGATACGCACGCCGGAGCCGGCCGCCGGCCGCCACACGTCGATGCGGCCGGTCTGCGGAAGGAAGCCGCCATAGGCATCCTCGGCATAGAGGCGGACTTCGATGGCATGACCATTGAAAGTCACCTGCTCCTGCGTGAGCGGCAGCGTCTCGCCGCGGGCGACGCGGAGCTGCCATTCGACGAGGTCGAGGCTAGTGATCGCCTCGGTCACCGGGTGCTCGACCTGCAGGCGGGTGTTCATCTCCAGGAAGTAGAAGGCGCCGTCGGCGCCCAGCAGGAACTCGACCGTGCCGGCGCCGCGATAGCCGATGGTCCGGGCGGCGGCGACGGCCGCTGCGCCCATGCGCTTACGCAATGCAGTGTCGACGATGGGCGAGGGCGCCTCCTCGATCACCTTCTGGTGGCGCCGCTGTACCGAGCAGTCACGCTCGCCCAGGTGAATGACGTTTCCATGGGCGTCGGCGAAGACCTGGATTTCGACATGGCGCGCATCGACGACGGCCTTTTCGAGGATCAGCTCGTCCGAACCGAAGGCGCTTTCGGCCTCGGTGCGTGCGGTGCGGATCGCCTCCAGCAGGTCGGCATCTTGCTCGACGAGCCGCATGCCGCGCCCACCTCCGCCGGCCGCGGCTTTCACCATGACCGGCAGGCCGATCTTGCGCGCCTCGGCTTCGAGATTGGCGTCGTTCTGGTCGGCGCCCTGGTAGCCCGGCACGCAGGGTACGCCAGCGTCGATCATGCGCCGCTTGGCGGCGGCCTTGTTTCCCATCGCGGCGATGGCCGCAGGCGGCGGGCCGATGAAGGTGAGTCCGGCTTTCTCGCAAGCTGTCGCGAAAGCCTCGTTCTCCGACAGGAAGCCGTAGCCGGGATGGATCGCGTCGGCGCCGCTCTTGTGTGCGGCCTCCAGGATGCGGTCGATGCTGAGATAACTCTCGCCCACCGGCGGCGGCCCGATACGGACCGCCTCGTCGGCGAAGGCGACGTGCGGCGCGTCCTTGTCGGCATCGGAATAGACCGCGACGGTGCGATAGCCCATTGCCCGGGCGGTGCGCATTACGCGCCAGGCGATCTCGCCGCGGTTGGCGACCAGGACCTTGCTGAAGTTCATTACTCGACGGCCCAGCGCGGCGGCCGCTTCTCGGCGAAGGCGCGCAGGCCCTCGCCGGCCTCGGGGCCGCGGCGGGCTTCGGCAAACTTATCGGCGGCGAAGTCGAGCACGTCGGAGAGCGGCTCGCTGCCGACCTTCATCACGACCTGCTTGGTGAGCGCGTTGGCGATGGGCGCGCACTTGTCGATCTGCTTCAGCACCTCCTCGAGCTTGGCGTCGAGGGCGGCGGAATCTGCCACGAGATAATGGGCGATGCCGAGCCGCAGCGCCTCCGGGCCCTTGAAGCGCGCAGCGGTCAGTGCGAGATGGCGGGTCTGCGGCACGCCGATGCGCTCGGCGACGAAGGGCGCGATCTGGGCCGGCACGATGCCGATGGCCGTCTCGCTCATGGCGAATCCCGCGCCCTCGGTGCAGATCGCCACGTCGGAGACGCAGAGGATGCCGAAGCCGCCGGCGATGGCGTAACCCTCGACCGCGGCGACGACGACCTGCGGCGTGGTGTTCATCATTTCAAGGAAGGCGCCGAACTGGCGGTTCCAGACCGCGATCGGATCCTTCTCGCCGGGCTTGGGCGCGTCGGTGAAGCTCTGCTCCATGTTCTTCAGGTCGGCGCCGGCGCAGAAGGTGCCGCCCGCGCCGCGCAGGATCACGACCTTGATGTCGCGCCGGTCCTTCAGGATTGCGAACACCGACTTCAATTCACCGATCAGCGTCGGGTTCAGCGCGTTCTTCACTTCCGGCCGGTTCAAGGTCACGTAAAGACGCGACCGCTCGCGACGGAGGATGAGGGCTTCGTACTTGTCGGCGAATTCGGCCATGTGAACTCCGGCGCTCAGCGGTTTTCGAGACGGGGCAGTGTGCCCATATGCTTGGAGATGATCTGCAGCATCACCTCGTCGGCGCCGCCGCCGATGGAGGCGAGGCGGGAGTCGCGGAAGGCGCGGGCGGTGGGCGATTCCCAGAGGTAGCCGGCGCCGCCCCAGTATTGCAGGCAGCCGTCGGTGACGAGGCGCACCATGCGGCCGGCTTTCAGCTTGGCCATCGAGGCCAGCATCGTGACGTCGGTGCCGTCGAGATACTCCTCGCAGGCGCGGTAGCACAGCGAGCGCACCAACTCGATCTCGGTGCGCAGTTCCGCCAGCTTGAAATGGATCACCTGGTTGTCGAGCAGCGGGCGGCCGAACACCTTGCGCTCGCGCGTATACTCGATCGTCTGGTCGATCAGCCGCTCCATGCCGACCACGGCGCTGATGGCGCCCCACAGCCGCTCTTCCTGGAACTGCTGCATCTGGTAGACGAAGCCCAGCCCTTCCTGGCCGATCAGGTTCCGCACCGGCACCTTCACTTCGTCGAGGAAGATCTGCGCGGTGTCGGAGGAGCGCATGCCGAGCTTGTCGAGCTGCTTCACCACCTCGACGCCCTTGGTCTTCATCGGCAGGCAGATCAGCGACTTGTTCTTGTGGATCGGGCCCTCGCCGGTGCTGGCAAGCAGGCACATCCAGTCGGCCTGGGTGCCATTGGTGGTCCACATCTTGCCGCCATTGATCACCCAGTCTCCGCCGACCCGGCGTGCCGTCGTCTTGATCGAGGCGACGTCCGAGCCCGCGCCGACCTCGGAGACGCCGAGGCAGGCGACATAGTCACCGGCGATCGAGGGGCTGAGGAATTCCTTGCGCAGCTCGTCGCTGCCGTAGCGGGCCAGTGCGGGCGTCGCCATGTCGGTCTGCACGCCGATCGCCATCGGCACCGAGCCGCAATTGATGTGGCCCAGCTCCTCGGCCATCACCATGGCGTAGGAATAGTCGAGGCCCATGCCGCCGAACTCGGCCGGCTTGTTGATGCCGAGCAGGCCGGCATCGCCCAGCTTCTTGAAGACCTCGTGCGCCGGGAAGATGCCGTCCTCTTCCCACTGGTCGACATGCGGATTGATGTCCCGCTCGATGATCGCCCGCAGCGTGCGGCGGATCTCGTCATGCTCCTGGGTGAATTGCATGGCGCGCTCCTAGCGATTGCCCAAGCGGGGCAGCGTGCCCATCAGCTTGGAGATGATCTGCAGCATGACCTCGTCGGCGCCGCCGCCGATCGAGCCGAGGCGGCCGTCGCGATAGCCGCGGGCCACCGGATTGTCCCAGAGGTAGCCGGCACCGCCCCAGTATTGCAGGCAGGAGTCGGAGACCTCGCGACGCAGGCGGCCGGCCTTCAGCTTGCCCATCGAGGCCAGCATCGTGACGTCCTTGCCGGCGAGATAATCCTCGCAAGCGCGATAGACGATGGAGCGCAGCGCCTCGACCTCGCTCTTGAGCTCGGCCAGGCGAAAATGGATCACCTGGTTGTCGAGCAGCGGCTTGCCGAAGACCTTGCGCTCGCGCGTGTACTCGATGGTGGCGTTGATCAGCCGCTCGCAGGTGTTGAGCGAGCCCGCGCCGGCCCACAGCCGCTCCTCCTGGAACTGCTGCATCTGATAGGTGAAGCCCATGCCGGGCTGGCCAATTGTATACCGCACCGGCACCTTCACCTCGTCGAAGAAGGTCTGCACCGTGTCGGAGGCGCGCATGCCGAGCTTGTCGAGCTTCTTCACGATCTCGATGCCCTTGGTCTTCATCGGCACGACGATCAGCGACTTGTTCTTGTGGGCCGGCCCATCGTCGGTGCTGGCGAGCAGGCACATCCAGTCGGCCTGTGCGCCGTTGGTCGTCCACATCTTGCCGCCGTTGATCACCCAGTCGCCGCCGACGCGACGGGCGGTGGTCTTGATCGAGGCGACGTCCGAACCCGCACCGGTCTCGGAGACGCCGAGGCAGGCGACATAGTCGCCGGTGATCGAGGGCGTGAGGAATTCGCGGCGCAGCTCGTCGCTGCCGTAGCGGGCGAGGGCGGGCGTCGCCATGGAGATCTGCACACCGGTCGCCATCGGGATCGAGCCGCCGTTCACCCAGCCCAGCGATTCGGCGCAGACCATGGCGTAGGAGAAGTCGAGGCCCGAGCCGCCGAACTCGACGGGCTTGTCGACGCCGAGAAGACCGGCATCGCCCATCTTCTTGAACAGCTCGTGGGCCGGGAACTGCCCGTCCTTCTCCCACTGGTCGACATAGGGATTGATCTCGCGATCGATCAGCGTCTTCCAGGTCTGGCGCAGCGCCTCATGCTCGGGGGTGAATTTCATTGAGGCGCCTCCTTGCGCACAGATAGGCAATTCACTTCCCGTGTCATCCCGAGCGCAGCGAGGGATCCTTGTCGGGCGTCGTTGTTAAGGATCCCTCGCTGCGCTCGGGATGACACGAAAGGCGCTGCGCTCATTTCCTCACATCCTCGCCACGCCGAAGGTGATGGGATTGAGCGGTCGCACGATCGATTCGCGGGCGATCGATAGAGTGAAGGCCAGGACCCGGCGCGTGTCGCGCGGGTCGATGATGCCGTCGTCCCACAGGTGCGCGGTGCCGTAGAGCGCCGTCGATTCGCGCTCGAACTGGTCGACGATGCCCTTGAACATCTTGTCGATCTGCTCGTGCGGCGGCTCCTTGCCCTCACGCAGGAACTTCTGCTCGGTCACGGTCTTCATGACGCCGGCCGCCTGCTCGCCGCCCATCACCGCCGTACGCGTGTTGGGCCAGGCGAAGATGAAGCGCGGGTCGAAGGCGCGGCCGCACATGCCGTAATTGCCGGCGCCGAAGCTGCCGCCGATCACGATGGTGATCTGCGGCACGGTGGCGTTGGCCACGGCCTGGATCATCTTGGAGCCGTGCTTGACGATGCCGCCGCGCTCGCTCTCGGTGCCGACCATGTAGCCGGTCGTGTTCTGCAGGTAGACGATCGGTGTGCCCTGCTGGCAGCAGAGCTGGATGAACTGCGCGGCCTTCACGGCACCCTTGGTGGTGATCGGGCCGTTGTTGCCGATCAGCGCCACCGGCTCGCCCTCGATCGCGGCCCAGCCGCAGATCGTCTGCTGGTCGAACAGCGCCTTGAACTCGAGGAAGTCCGAACCATCGACCAGCCGCGCGATCACCTCGCGTACGTCGTAGGGCTCCTTGTGCGAGGGCGGGACGACGCCGCACAGTTCCTCGACGTCGTAGAGCGGCTCCTTGAACGAACGCTCGGCGCGCGGCGGCAGCCGGTCGTTCCAGTGCCACTTGGCGATCACGTCGCGCGCCATGCGGATGCCGTCGGCATCGTTCTCGGCCATCCATTCGGCGACGCCGGAGACGGTGGCGTGCATCTCCGCGCCGCCCAGCTCTTCGTCGGTCGCGATCTCGCCGGTTGCGGCCTTCAGCAGCGGCGGACCGGCCAGGAACACCTTGGCCTGGTTGCGCACCATGATGACGTAGTCGGAGAGGCCCGGCAGATAGGCGCCGCCCGCGGTCGAGGAACCATGCACCACCGTGACCTGCGGGATGCCGAGGGCCGACATGCGCGCCTGGTTGGCGAAGCCGCGGCCGCCGGGCACGAAGATCTCGGCCTGGTAAAGGAGGTTGGCGCCGCCGGACTCGACCAGGTTCACGACCGGGAGCTTATTCTCCATCACGATCTGCTGGACCCGCTGGCCTTTGCGCTGGCCGGAGGGAGCGACGGTGCCGCCCTTGATGGCAGAGTTCGAGGCGGTCACGACGCAGCGCACGCCCTCGACATAGCCGATGCCGGCGACCGAGCCGCCGCCGGCACTCGATCCGTCCTTATCGTCGTGCATGCGATAGCCCGCGAGGGGCATCAGTTCGAGGAAGGGCGCGCCACGATCCAGCAGCAGCGCGATGCGCTCGCGCGGCATCAGTTGCTTGCGCTTGGCGAAGCGGGCGCGCGACTTCTCGGTGGCGGCCTGGACGCTCGCCTCGGCATCGCGGAACTCCGCGATGGCGGTGAGCATGCGTTCGCGGTTCTGCTTGAACTCGTCGCTGTTGCGATCGACCTGGCTCTCGAGCATGGGCATGTCGTCCTCAGCCGCCCAGGACCTTGGGTGTCTTGGCGAGATGGAAGCCGTTGAACGGCTTCGATTTGTCGGTGGCCGGCAGGTCGACCGAGCGGTTGGCGAGCGGCACGCCGCCGTCGATCCGCAGCTCCGTGCCGGTCATGTAGGCCGACGCGTCGCTCAGGAGGAAACAGACGGCGCCGGAAATCTCGCTCTCGGTGCCGAGCCTCCCCAGCGGGCAGTAGCCCTTGAGCTTGGGGATCTGCTCCTTGAACTCGCCGGTGTAGGTATCCATGCCGGAGGAGGCGACCCAGCCCGGCGCCACAGAGTTCACGCGCACGCCCGCGGCCGCCCATTCGTAGGCCAAGGTCATGGTGAGGTTTGCCATGCCGGCGCGCGCGGCGCCCGTGTGGACCATGTTGGGGAAGCCGTTGCGGTAGTCGGCCGTCATGTTGACGATGGAGCCGCCGTGATGCTGCATCGATTGCGTGAACACCTCGCGGCTCACGATGAAGCCGCCGGTGAGGTTGTTGCGCACCACGACGTCGAAGCCCTTGGCGCTGAGATTGGCGGCGGGCGAGGGGAACTGGCCGCCGGCATTGTTGAACAGGCCGTGGATGCGACCGTTCTTCGCCACGATGGCGGCGACCGCTTCCTTGACCTGGGCCTCTTCGCGAATGTCGAAGACATGCGTCTCGCAGGTGCCACCGACCGCCTCGATCTCGGCCTTCACCGTGTCGAGCTTCTCCTGCTTGCGGCCGGTGATGACAGCGTGTGCGCCCAGCGCTGCGATCTCATGCGCGGTGCAGCGGCCGATGCCACTGCCGCCGCCGGTCACGACGATGGTCTGGCCCTCAAACAGTCCCGGTTTGAAGACCGAGCGGTACGTCATGTTTCCTCCGATGAACGGCCGTTTACCGGCCTGTATTTGACGTTTACGTAAAGGTCAAGTAAGCCCCCAGACCATTGGCCGACTGGAGGAACTCGCCCATGACCTTGCAGGAAATCACCGCGAAAATGAAGGAAGGCGCTTCGAAGAAGTCGGCCTTCGGAAACAGCGTCAAGTTCGCCACGGATCAGGGCGTCGTCCTCATCGACGGCAACCAGAACCCGCCGGCCGTCACCAACGACGACACCGCCGCCGACTGCACCATCAAGATGGACTTCAGCGACTTCGCCGACCTGATCGAAGGCAAGCTCGACGGCATGACCGCGTTCATGACGGGCAAGCTCAAGATCGAAGGCGACATGGGCGTCGCCATGAAGCTTCAATCCATTCTTCGCTAAGGCGCATTCATACGCGCTGGCAAAGAGGGCCCCATCACGGGGCCCTTTTCATGTCTGCTCAGCCGCCGTTCTCGATCATGGCGCGGATGCGGGTCGCCAGCTCTTCCATGACGAAGGGCTTGGTCATCAACTGCATGCCGGGCGCGAGCTGCGCATTGCCGATGATCGCGTTCTCGGCATAGCCGGTGATGAACAGGATCTTCAGTCCGGGCCGCGCGATACGGGCGGTGTCGGCGAGCTGGCGGCCGTTCATGCCGCCCGGCAGGCCCACATCGGTGATCAGCAGGTCGACGCGGGCGTTGGACTGCAGGATGCGCAGCGCCTCCGCGCCTTCCTCGGCTTCGATGGAGGAATAGCCTTGGTCATGCAGCACGTCGGTCACGAGCATGCGGATGGTGGGTTCGTCGTCGACGACCATCACAGTTTCCCCGGCTTGGCTCCGCGCGGCCTCGGGGGGTGACGTGGCCTCGATCCGGTCGGCCTCGCTGCCGTAGTGGCGAGGCAGGTAGAGGCACATGGTCGTACCCTGGCCGACCTCGGAGTAGATGCGGACCTGTCCGCCCGACTGGCGCACGAAACCGTAGATCATCGACAGGCCGAGCCCGGTTCCCTGTCCCATCGGCTTGGTGGTGAAGAACGGATCGAAGGCCTTGGCAATGACGTCGGGCGTCATGCCCATGCCGGTATCGGTGACGCACACCGAGAGATACTGCCCTGGCGGCAGGTCGCGCTCGCCGGCGGCGCGCTCGTCGAGCCACTTGTTGGCGGTCTCGATGGTGATGCGGCCGCCATCCGGCATGGCGTCGCGCGCGTTGATGCAGAGGTTGAGCAGGGCGTTCTCGAGTTGCGGCGCGTCGATCAGCGCCGACCACAGGCCGCCGGCGGTGACCACGTCGACCGCGATCTGCGGGCCGACGGTGCGCCGGATCAGTTCCTCCATGCCGACCACCAGCCGGTTGACGTCGGTCGGCTTGGGATCGAGCGTCTGGCGGCGCGAGAAGGCCAGGAGCCGGTGGATCAGCGATGCCGCGCGGCGGGAAGCCGCCTGGGCGGCCATGATGTAGCGGTCGGCATCGCCCATGCGGCCCTGGTTGATGCGGGCGCGCAGCAACTCCATCGAGCCCATGATGCCGGTCAGCAGATTGTTGAAGTCGTGGGCGATGCCGCCGGTGAGCTGGCCGACGGCTTCCATCTTCTGCGACTGGCGCAGCGCTTCCTCGGTCATCCGCAGGCGCTGCTGTTCCTGCAGCCGTTCCGCGAGGGCATCGTTCACCCTCTTCTCGAGCGTTTCGTTCAGCTTCTGCAGCGCCGCCTCGGCGCGCTTGCGCGGCGTGACGTCCTGGAAGAGCACAGCGACCTGGCGGCGGGCGGGCGGCTCGATGCGGAAGGCGGCGAGTTCGAGGTGGCGGCCGGTCGCGACCAGCTCCGGCTCGAAGCGGATCGGCTTGCCGGTGCGCAGCACGCCGCCATAGCGCGCGACCCAGTCATCGGCCTCGGCGCCCACCATTTCGCGCAGCTTCTGGCCGACCACGTTGGGGATGCCGGCATGCTGGGCGTAGGCCGCGTTGGCTTCGATATGGATGTAGTCGCTGAGCGGTCCGTACGGTCCGTCGAAGAACTCGATGATGCAGAAACCTTCGTCGATCGAGTCGAACAGCGTGCGATAGCGGTCCTCGCTCTCGGCGAGGGCTTCCTCCACCGCGCGCAGCTGCTTGTCGCCGCTGCCCTGCGCCCTGAGTCGCCCATTCTCCTCTTCAAGGGCTTTCGCCCGGCTCTTGAGCCGCTCGATTTCGTCAGGTGTCACAAACTTCCGCCGCCAAGAGCCCCAAGGAACGCCGTTGCCGGCGACACGACATAACGATGTCGGCCGACTTATGTTCCCGATCTAGGTCTGCTTGCTCTTGTGATAGTGGCGTTTCGCCTTGGCGCGATTGCCGCACGACGACATCGTGCACCAGCGCCGCTTGCCAGCTCGGCTCTCGTCGAGGAACAGGTAGAGGCATTCCGGGTTGGCGCAGCGACGGACCTTGGCCAGCTTCGCGCTGGCCAGCAGGTCGCCCGCCGACCACAGGACGGGCGCGAGCAGGGCCAGCGCCGTGCCTGACTTCATGTCGAGTTCCCAGTCGAAGCTGTCCTTGCCGCGCCTGAGCGTCGTGCGGGCGGGCGCGGCCGCGAGGGCCTCGTTCAGCGCCTCGAAATCCCGCCCGGCAGGCGCCTTGCCCTGCGCGACGGCGTCGAACAGCCGGTGGATGGTCTCGCGAAGGTCCCGCGCCCGCTCGAACTCCAGCTGCCCCGGAGGCTTCGGCGCCTTGGCCCAGTCCGCGAGATCGGCCGGCGTGTTCAGCGTCTCCGTCGGCGCGTCCTGGCCGCGCCAATAGCGCGTGTTGGCGAACTCCAGGCACAGGTCGGGGGAACTCATCGAGGGGACTTACTAACCGGTTGACGGGTTGACAAGGCGTGCCTCCAGTCATAACCATATAACCAGTTATATAGTTATGAAGGAGGAAATTGCCATGTTCGACCATGTTTCCATCGGCGTTGCCGACATCCCGCGTGCTCGCACGTTCTATGACGCGACACTGAAGCCGCTCGGCTACGCGCGGCTGAGCGACGGCGAAACCTCGCTGGGCTATGGCGAAAAGGAAGTCGGCCTGTGGATCGGCAAGGCGGCGAAGCCGGTAAAGGCGGACATGGAGTCCGGCCTGCATTTCTGTTTCGTGGCCAAGGACCGCAAGTCGGTCGACGCCTTCCATGCCGCGGCACTCAAGAACGGCGGCAAGGACAACGGCAAGCCCGGCGTCCGGTCGGACTACAGCCCGAAGTACTACGCGGCCTTCGTGATCGATCCCGACGGCTACCGCATCGAGGCCTATTGCGGGAAATAGCCGAGCCGGCTTGCAAGGATGGCTGTCGCCGTCGATCCTGACGGCGGCAACCTTCTTGCGAGGTGACGATGATGTTGTCGAAGACGGTCCGGTCTGCGACTGCTGAGGAAGAGGCGGCGGCGATCGCCACGCTGACGCTCGCCTTCAGCACCGACCCGGCCACGCGCTGGACCTGGCCGAATGCGCAAGCCTATCTCAATGCCTTTCCGCGCTTCGCCAAGGCATTCGGCGGTGCGGGCTTCGCGAAAGGTGGCGCCCATATCGTCGGTGATCATGCCGGCACGGCGCTGTGGTTGCCGCCGGGCGTCGAACCGGATGGCGTGGCGCTGGGTGAGGTGATGCGAACCACGGCTTCGCCGCAGTCCATGAGCGACGGGCTGCAGGTGATGCAGCAGATGGAGAGCCATCACCCGCGCGAGCCGCATTGGTACCTGCCGCTGATCGGCGTCGATCCGCGGCACCAGGGCAAGGGGCTGGGCGGCGCGCTGCTCGCTCATGTCACGGAGATCTGCGATCGCGATGGCGTGGTAGCCTATCTCGAATCGTCCAATCCCGCGAACATACCACTCTACCAGCGCAATGGATTCGAAATCACGGGGCAGATCCAGTACGGCAGCTCGCCGACCATCGTGCCGATGCTGCGCAGGCCGCGGCTTCGCTGAAGGCTCAGGCCGCCTTCTTGCCGTGATGGCTGTGCAGCTTGGTGCTGAGAACGCGGCGGATGGCGTTGAATTCGGGGCTTGCGACGTCGCGCGGCCGCGGCAGGTCGAGCAGGTTGTCGCTTTCGATGCGGCCGGGGCCGGGCGTCATCACGACCACGCGGTTGGCCAGCAGGATCGCTTCCTCGACCGCGTGCGTCACGAACACGACGGTGAGTTTGGTGCGTTCCCAGATGTCCAACAGCTCGTCCTGCAGGCGCTCGCGGGTCATGGCGTCGAGGGCGCCGAACGGCTCGTCCATCAGCACGAGCTCGGCGTCGTTGGCCAGCACGCGGGCGATCGCCACGCGCTGCTTCATGCCGCCCGAGAGCTGGTGCGGATAGGCCTTGGCGAACTTCCCGAGGCCCACCAGGTCGATGAACTTGTCGACGATCCGCTTCACCTCGGCGCCGCCCAGGCCGCGCGAGGCGGGACCGAAACCGATATTGTCGCGCACGCTCAGCCACGGAAACAGCGCGTAGTCCTGGAACACCATGCCGCGCGACGGATCGGGGCCGGCGATCGGCTTGCCCCACATCAGCGCCTGGCCCGCCGAGGGCTGGTCGAAGCCCGCCATGATGCGCAGCAGGGTGGACTTGCCGCAGCCCGAGGCGCCGATCAGGCAGATGAACTCGCCCTTGTTGATCGAGAGGTGCGCATCGGACAGCGCGTGGATCGTCTGGTCCTGCAGCTGGAAGGTCTTGAAGACGTTGCGGATCTCGATGATCGGCGTGGCGGCGTCAGCCATGATGGGTCGGGCTCCAGCGCAGCAAGCGGTTGCCGATAATCACGACCACGCGGTCGGAGATGTAGCCCGCGAGCCCGATCACGATCATGCCGCAGATCACCAGCTCGGTACGCGACAGGGTGCGGCCGTCCATGATCACAGCGCCCAGGCCCTGCGGCACCCCGGTCATCTCGCCGACGACGATCACGAACCAGGCGAGGCCGAGGCCGAGCCGCAGGCCGGTGAAGATCGACGGCGTCGCGGCCGGCAGCACAACTTTGTAGAACTGCGCATTGCCGCGGCAGCCCAGCATCGAGGCCGCCTCGAACAGCTTGGGGTCGACCGAGCGCACGCCGAAGATCGTGTTCAGCAGGATGGGGTAGAAGGCGCCGAGGCAGACCAGCGCGAAGGCCGACTTGGCGCCGAGGCCGAACAGGATCATCGACAGCGGCAGCCAGGCAGTTACCGGGATCGGCCGCATCACCTGCAGGAATGGGTCGAGCACCATGCGCGCGGTCGGCACGCGGCCGATCAGGATGCCGATCGGCAGCGCGAAGAGCGCGGCCAGTGCGAAGCCGCCATAGACGCGGCTCATCGAGGCCAGAAGGTGGGTCGCGAGCGTCGCGGAGTAGGCGTCGTCGTAGATGCCGCCCACCGCGAAATCGATCATGTACTCGCCGACCGCGTAGGGCGTCGGGATCAGCCGGGTCCATTGCTGGGTCGTCGCGACCTGCCAGAAGGCCAGCAGGATCAGCGGCACGATCAGCGCCAGCACGGTCGGCTTGACGCGCGACCATGTCGACCGCGACCGGCGCGGCGCGGCCGACACCGGGGCAGTGGCCGGGGCCGGTCCTGTCTCGACCAACGCCATGTCAGGCCTCGTTAGCTGGCGATCTCGTTCGAGAACTTCGGATTGAGGAAGGTCTCGAACTTCGGCAAAGCGCGGATCTGCTTCAGCTCGAGCATGTGCTGGGCGTAGGTCTTGACCTGGCCCTGGACCTTGTCGTCGAGCTTCCAGACATATTCGACATTGTTGGCGCCGAGTGCCTGCTCGACCGCAGCGCGGTTGGCGCCGAGCTTCTGCACCGTCATGTCGACCACGGCCGGCTTGTTGGCCGTCATGAACTCGACCGCCTGGCGGTGGATCTTCAGCATGGTGCGGATCATGTCCGGGTTCTTGGTGACGGTCTCCTCGTTGGTCCCGATGATCATGTTGAGGCCGCCCATGGCGGTTCCGTAGGGATACTCGACGAGCTGGCCGACGCCGGACGTGATCGACAGGGCCGGGCCCGGCTCGGCGCCGACATAGGCGTCGATGTCGCCGCGCGACAGCATCGCCGGCATCTCGCCGAATGGCACGCGGACCGAGGTGATGTCCTTCGGCGTGAGGCCTTCCATGCGCATGCGCTCGAGGATGAAGACCTCCTGCGTCGAACCCGGCCAGATGCCGACCTTCTTGCCCTTGAGGTCCTTGATCGCCTTCACGTCGGAGCCGGCCTTGGAGATCACGCCCATGCCCTTGTTCGACATCGCGCCCACCACGGCGACCGGCTCGCCCGCCGCACCGCCCAGGATGCCGGCGGCAATGCCGAACGTGCCGAGGTCGACCGACTTGGTGACCACGGCGTTCTTGCAGTCGGTCGGGCTGTCGAAGGTGATGATCTCGATCTTGAGACCGGCCGGCGCGAACTTCTCGTAGAAGTGCGGCGGCATCGAGTGGACGAGGCGGAGAGCGCCCATCTTGACCGTCTGCCCGGCCTGGGCGCGGAGGATGGACGGTGCGGCAAGCGTTCCGGCGGCAGCCAGGCTGGCGCTGGCGAGAAGACGACGACGATTGATCATGAAGGACTCCCACCCGCCCCAAGCGGCGTCCCCATGAAGGCAACAAGCGTGCCAGCTGGAGCCGACACGCTTGTGATTGAGTTCTCTGGTGGAGAAGGGAAGTTCTAGTTCAGCGGCCTCCGCCCGACATTCTTGCAACGGCACGCCGCAAGAATAGAGTGCGGCCGCATCTGCTGTGAAATTGTGGACACGGGGTTGGGGTCGAGATGGGGAAGCGTGCGTCGGTTGTCGCGGGAGTCGGATTGCTGCTGGGGGCGCTCACGTGTGTGGGGCCTGCGTCGGCACAGACGAAGAAGCTCGGCCTGTTCGGTGGCTGGGCGGTCAGCGAGGTCTTCGACAAGGGCAAGTTCGTGCGCTGCGTCGCCGATACGACCGGCGGCTCTGAGAACGAGGGATTTCGCATGAGCTTCATGGCCGACGGCAAGCGGCTGATCAGCCTGCCCGGCGGCGGCACGCCGAACGGTACCAAGGAGCAGGTCACGCTCGTCCTGCAGCCCAGCGGCAAGCGCTTCACCTTCACGATGGTCCAGGGCAATCCCAACCGGCTGTGGAGCAGCGACTTGCAGAACAGCTTCACTGACGTGTTCTTCGCCTCCAAGCGCATGGAGATGATCGTACCCGAGCGTAACCTGAAGCGCGTGTTCGGCCTCGGTGACCCGGACACGATGAGCGCCCGGATCGACGGCTGCGTCACGTCCAACCAGGACCAATCCGCGCTGGCGCCGCCGCCGAAGCCTTCGGCGTCCGCGCCGGCGGCGCGTCCGGCGCAGGCCGCGCCATCAGAGAACGCCGTCTTCTGCCAGCAATATGCCGACGCCGCGTCGACCGCCGCGAAGGATGCGATCGCGATCAACCCGTCCTGCCAGGATGCGAGCAAAGGCGTGCATCCCATCGCCAAGGCGCATCTCGACTGGTGCTTGCGCACCGATCGCGAAAAGGTCGAGGGCGCCTCGACGCATATCCGTCGGCTCGCGAGCCAGTGCACCCAGGGCGCGCTCGCCGCGCCGGCCGACTACGGCGGCTACAGCATCGTCGGCAACGAGAAGTTCGAGCGGCCCTACGGACAGGCGGGCACGTGGCAAGTGAGGGCGGCGCTGAGCGGCCACACCTTCATGTATTGCGTGGCCGTGTCCACCGCCGACCCGCGCAGGATCCGTCTCGGCGCCGATCTCGTGCAGCCGGGCGCGAGCCTGCAGTGGCAGCTTGCGGTGCCGATGCGCGGACCGAAGGAATGGGAGGGCAGCTTCCAGATCGACGGCAAGGGCTTCGGCAGTGGCGGCGGCAAGCAGATGAGCGGCGTCGGCGCGGGCGGATGGAGCATCGCCTGGCTGGGCGCCCCGGAGGTCGACGCGTTGCGCAAGGGCGGCCGCGAAGGTGTCGTCGGTATCGGCACGCAGGACTACGATTTCAGCCTCGACGGCGTGCCCGCCGCGATCGCCAAGATCGAGGAATGCCGCGCGCGTCGCGGCGTCGCCGGGTGATCGGACTGCCCCACCGCGAGCGGTGGGGCAGTCTTTTATGACCCTGATCTAGAACCCGACCGCCGCGCCGTCGCGGCGGCTCTCCGACGCGCCGAGGTAGGGGCCACCGTCCGGGAAGCGCCAGATGATCTGGCTCGATCCGAAGGCGAAGCTCGGCCAATCCGTGCGGGTGATCTTGTGGCCGCGCGATTCGAGGCCGGTCGCCGTGGCCGCCGGGAAATGATCCTCGGTCCAGACGGTGCCGTCGGTCTCGTGCACCCTCCAGCGGGCGGCGTCGATGGCGGCCTGCGGATTCTGGCCGTAGTCGACGATACGCGAGAAGACCTGCATGTGGCCCTGCGGCTGCATGGCGCCGCCCATCAGGCCGAAGGTCGCGACCGGCTTGCCATCCTTGGTGATGAAGGCCGGGATGATCGTGTGGAACGGCCGCTTCTTGGGGCCGACCTCGTTGGGATGGCCCTTCTTGGTGACGAAGCCGGTGGCGCGGTTCTGGAGCGCGATGCCGGTGCCGGGGACCACGATGCCGGAGCCGAAGCCGGTGTAGTTCGATTGGATCAGCGAGACCATCATGCCCGACTCGTCGGCGGTGCCGAGATAGATCGTGCCGCTCTCCTTGGGCGTGCCGGGACCGAAATCCTGTGCCTTCTTCGGGTCGATCAGCTTGGCGCGGCTCTTCAGGTAGCCCTTGTCGAGCATCTGCGCCGGCGTCACTTCCATGTGACGCGGGTCGGCGACGTAGCGATAGATGTCGGCGAAGGCGAGCTTCATCGCCTCGATGCGCAGGTGCGCCACCTCAGGTCCGTCCGGATCGCGGCCGGCCAGCTCGAAGTTCTCGAGGATGCCCAGCGCCATGCAGGCGGCGATGCCCTGGCCCGATGGCGGGATCTCATGCAGCGTCGTGCCGCGATAGGTGAGGCCGATCGGGTCGACCCAGTCGGGCTTGTGCTCGGCCAGGTCTTCCTTGCGCAGCGCGCCGCCGGTTTCCTTCGCGTACTTGTCCATCATCTCGGCGAGCTCGCCGTGATAGAAGGCGGCGCCCTTGCTCTCGGCGATCTTGGTCAGCGTCTTCGCCTGGTCGGGGAACTTCCAGAGCTCGCCGGGCTGCGGCGCGCGGCCGTTCGGCAGGAACGACTTCACCCAGCTCTCCTGGCCCTTCAGCCGGTCGATCGCCTGGTCCCATTGGCGCGCCACCATGTAGGAGACGCGGAAGCCGTCATGAGCGTACTTGATGCCCGGCTCGAACAGGTCGGCGAAGGGCAGCTTGCCGTAGCGGCCGTGCAGCTCCATCCAGAGCGACACGGCGCCCGGCGTGGTGACGCTGCCCCAGCCGACGTTGGGCATGTTGGCCTGGCCGGCATACTGGTCGGGCGTCATCAACGCCGGCGAATGACCGTGGGCATTGAGGCCGACCAGCTTCTTGCCGTCCCACAGGATGCAGAAGGCGTCGGCGCCGATGCCGTTCATCGTTGGCTCGACAACCGTGATGGCGATGGCGGCCGCGATCGCGGCGTCGACGGCGTTGCCGCCCTTGGCCAGCATGCGCAGGCCTGCGGTGGCCGCGAGGTGCTGCGAGGAAGCCACCATGTTCGAGGCGAAGACCGGCAGTTTCTTGGACGCGTAGGGAAACTCATACGAAAAAGACGGCACTTCGAAATCCTTTCTACTTCTTCGAGCCCTGAAGGGCCTCGATGCGCGCCACAAAGCGCGGCGTCTGCAGGAACTGGCGATGCTCCGCGGCGCTTTTGCCGAACAGGCGGGAGAGATCGAACACGCCGGAGCCCGCGATCTCGCCCATCCGCCCGGAGATCGTCACCCTTTCGCCAAGCCGCAGGGTTTTTAGCGCCGCAACCGCCCCTTCGGAAAGGCCCGGCGGCGGCGTGGCACGCGATCGTGTGGAGAAAAAGTCAGTCACACTGCCTGCAAAGGCGAGTGCCCAGTCGTTGAACGCGTAGAGCGAAACCTGCCGGCCGATGTCGATCGTAACCGCGACGGTCTGGGCGTTGCCCTCGATCTTGGTCAAGGTGCCGCACCAGTCGCTGAAGGCGCCTACTTGTCCGGCGAGGGCAACGCTCTGGCGCGCGGCTTCTTCGACCCTGAGCGGGTTGTTTGAGGCTAGCGCCGGCTTCGCTAATTCCTGCAGCCCGTCAAGGAATGCCTTCTGCGCCGGATTGCGCTCATGGCAGGGCCGGTCGAAGCAGCCGGTCAGCACAAAGCCTGCGCTGCCGAGAAGGAAGCTCCGGCGCAACACGTCCTCTCCGCCCGCGAGACCGGGGGGAGAGGAAGGGGACCCGCACGTCAGCGTGGGGGAGGTGAGGTGGGTCATGTGCCGCGTCACCCCCTCACCTTACCGCTCGCCCAAGGGGGATGGGCAACCACATATGATTCAAGGATCCCTCACTTCGTTCGGGATGACACCTATTTTTGCAATCGGCGCACCGGGCCAATCCCACCAACAGTGTCATCCCGAGCGTAGCGAGGGATCCTTCGCTACCCATCACAAGCAATACGGAACGATCAAGCTGCCTTCGACTGCGCCTTGGCCCGCTCTTCTTCCTTGAGTTCCTTCTTGGAGAGCTTGCCGACCGGGGTCTTGGGCAGCTCGGGGCGGATCTCGAGGGCAACCGGCATCTCGTGCTTGCCGATCTTGCCTTCGAGATGCTTCTTCAACTCCTCGAAGGTGAGGGAGGCGCCGGGCTTCAGCTTGGCGAACACCTTGGGCGCTTCCTGGCGATAGGGATCGGGGATGCCGATCACGATCACCTCGTCGACCGACGGATGCTCGTAGACGGCTTCCTCGATCATGCGCGGATAGACGTTGTAGCCCGAGGAGATGATGAGGTCCTTGGAGCGGTCGACCAGGTAGAGCCAGCCGTCCTCGTCCATGTAGCCCATGTCGCCGGTGCGCAGGCCCATCCAGTTGCTCGAGGGATGGCGGAACAGGACCTTCTCGGTCTCCTCCGGCTTCTTCCAGTAGCCCTTCATGACCTGCGGGCCGATGATGCAGACCTCGCCGACATGCTCCTTGCCAGCCGGCAGTACCTTGCTGCCGTCTTCCATGTCGCGGATCTCGATGACTGTGCCCGGCATCGGCAGGCCGCAGGAGCCGACCCGGCGCACGCTCTTGTCGACCGGGCAGATCGCGCCGGTGGGCGAGGTTTCGGTGAGGCCGTAGCCCTCGATCAGGGTGGCGCCGGTCAGCTTCTCGAAGCTCTGCTGCACCTCGACCGGCAGCGGCGCGCCGCCCGACATGCAGATCTTGAGCGACTTGAGGTCGAGCCCCTGCGCCTTGGGATGCTTGTTGATCGCGGTGTAGAGCGTCGGCACGCCGGGCAGGAAGGTCGGCTTCTTCTTTGCGAGATCCGTGACGATCATGTCGATGTCGGGCCGCGGATAGAGGATCAGCTGGTTACCGTTGCGCACCGCGCCCAGCATGATTCCCGATAGGGCGTAGATGTGGAACAGCGGCAGCACGCACACGACCTTCTCGGTGCCCGGCGTGGTGTAGGGCGTCGTCCAGGCTTGGCCCTGGCTCATCGCCGCCATCACGCAGCCATGGGTCAGCATCGCGGCCTTCGGCAGGCCCGTGGTGCCGCCGGTGTATTGCAGGATCGCCACCTCGTCCCAGAGATCCTCGCTCGCGGGCCTGTAGGCGAGGTACCTGCCGTCGTTGGCCAGCAGGTCCTTGAACGACATGTGCCAGTCGTCGCGCGGCCAGGCCGACAGCTCCTTCTTCTTGGCGATCGGATAGAGCCAGCTCTTGGGCCACGGCAGGTAATCGGCGATCGAGCCCACGATCAGTTTCTTCAGCCGCGTCTTGCCGCGCATCGCGGCCATCTTCGGATAGAGCGCGGCGACGTCGAGCGTCACCAGGATGTCGGTCTCCGAATCGCCGATCTTGAATTCGAGTTCGCGTGCGGCGTCGAGCGGGGAGTAGTTCACCACGCGTCCGCCGGCCTTCAGCACGCCGAAGAAGGCGATGATGTAGTGCGGCGTGTTGGGGAGATAGAGGCCGACGTTGATGCCCGGCTTCACGCCGAGCTTCTGGAAGCCGGCAGCCGCCCGATCGGAGGCCTCCTTGTAGTCGCGGAACGTCATCACCTTGTCGAGGAAGTCGGTGAAGGGCCGGTCGCCGAACTTGGCGCAGCTTTCCTCGAAGCTCTGGTGGATCGTCATCTTGGGGACGTCGAGTTCCCACTTCACGCCCGGCGGATAGCTCTTCTCCCACGCATAGTTCGACATTTTGGTATTCCTCCCTTCACCGACTATGCGAGGGCGGAACCACGAGGGTCAACAAAGAGTCATGGAGCCGGCGGCACCCGGTACTCGTAGGCGTACACCGTTCGAAACCCCTGCGCCGCGTAGAGCGGCATCGCCGCCGCATTGGTCTCGACGACCTGGAGATAGGCGAAGCGCGCGCCCTGTCCCCATGCCCAGGCATAGAGGCTCTCCGTGACACGGCGCGCGAGGCCCTGGCGGCGCGCCTCCGGCATCACCAGCACGTCGAACAGCCCCATATGGTCGCCCTCGACCGCGCCGATCGCCATGGCCATTGGTCGGCCCGCGTGCTGGACGAAGGCGAAGCCGGCCGGCTGGGCGATCGCGGCGAGCATCCGCTGCATGGTCTCGCGATGCTCCGGGCGTACCGGGCTGTGGGTGGCGAAAGCCTCGAGCCAGGCGGCGCTGGGAGCCGGGGAAATCACGACCGCCGGATCGGGCTGGAAGCTCTCCTGCAGCGGGCAGACCTGAAGGAGGCTGCGCTCGATGGCCCGATATCCGCGCTCGACGAGGCGAGCTTTCATTTCCGGCGGGGCGAGGGGTGTCAGGCGCCAGACCGGTAGCTGGCCACGCTCGCGATAGGGGGCCTCGATGACTTCGATATCGGTTGAGAAATCAGGACCTATGGCATTGATAGAATTGGCTCTTTTCGTGTATCCGCCGGACAGGCGCAGGCGCCAGCCGCCGACATCCCGACTTTCGAGAGCCGGCCACCCCCGGAAAGCGAGGCGTTCCAGGCGGCGAACTTCATCCAAATTCTCAAGAGACATCAGGCGCGATCCGTGATAGAACTAAAATCAATAATAACAATTGTTTATTATTAAAACTGTAAGTTATGCGTGAAGTTGACCCCCTCGATGTCGACTTTCGTGTTTGCTGGCAGCCGCCTATCCCGATCTTGCCTGTGATTGGACAGCGGCTGCCAGCAACCCTTCTGCTCGTCCTGATTTTCGCTCTCGCCCTGGCCGGATGCGGCGGCGGCAGCTCGGGCCCTTCCGATAACCCGCCCAGCGACAAGGTCGCCTACACCGCCTGGAAGGAATGGTCGAAGTTCGGCCGCGCCACCGTCGTCTATGGTGGGCAGGCGAATGGCTACACGAACCGTTACGGCATGACCGAGCGCAGCGAGCCCCTCTCCAGTCGCGTTGGAGAATACTGGGGCGCCTGCGGCCGGCCGCAATGGAACGGCGCCTCGGACAAGCCCTGGTCGGGTGCCTTCGTCACCTGGGTGATGGTCCAGTCGGGCTACAGCGCTTCCCAGTTCCCGCGTGACGGCCGGCACGGCAGCTACCTCTCGACGCTCTACGATCGCGAGCGCGCGTCGCGCAGCGCGCCGTTCCTGCTTCACGCGCCGAACGAATATTCGCCGAAGTCAGGCGACCTCGTCTGCTCCGGCTCCGCCGGTCCGACCTGGCGCTTCGCCGACCCGCGCACCGCGCATCGCCGCATCGACAACACCGCCGCCCATTGCGACATCGTCACCGACGTGCGCGGCGGCTACGTCCATGCGATCGGCGGCAACGTGAAGGACAGCGTGGCGATGAGTCTCTTCCCCGTTGATTCGCGCGGCCGCCTGATGAACGTATCGGGGCGGCCCTGGCTGCTCGTCGTGGAGAAACGCGGCTGACGGCGAGGAACGGGGCCGGTGCCGATCGGCCGCTCTTCACAACATTGAAAATATTGCAGCTGACAGTAACGTCCGGCTGAAGCGGGCAGGCGTCCAATGACGTCCCTTCCAGTGCAAGGCCGGACGCACGAAAAATGGAGCTTGGGGAAGATGGCGTCGACGACTCTCAATGTGAATCTCAGTTCGACTCTTCAGGCGACGCTCAATCAGGAAAATGTCTATGTCTGGGCCGTCGTCTCGGCCGGCGGCACCATCGATACCTCCAATGTCTACGTCATCCAGAACGGCGCCTCGGTTTCCGATCCGATCCCGACGCTGGCAATCGACCTGCCGCAGCCGCTGAATGGCGGCAAGATCTACTTCATCATCCAGAGCGCGGATCCGACCGGCACGACGCCGATCCCGGTCCTGACCTTCGGAAGCGGCAACACCATCGCCACCGAGTCCGACCTCAACTGGGACAGCGCAACGACGAACAACTTCCGTTACGACAGTTTCGAGGTCTCGCTGCTGGGTGCCGCCGCCGACGCCGGCAACCTCACCGACGTGAACGGATTCGGCATCCCGATGTCCGTCAGCGTGGCCTATCCCAACGGCGCGCCGACGCAGACGCGAGGCTATGCCGAGAACGGCGCAGCGGTTTTCTCCAGCATCTCGGACTACAGCAGCCAGCTCGTCTACAAGTACGTCGGCGGCGCACTGGACGGCCAGTACCGCATGGCCGCATCGCCCGCCACCGCGGAGTCACATGCGCCAAACCCTCTGCCGGGGGCCAACGCCACCGACTGGAATGCCTATGTCGAATCGCTCGGCGCCTCGGGCGCAGGCGGCATCGAAATCGCCGGCTATTTCAACGGCGGTCCCAGCGTCGAATGGCAGGTCTACAACGGCAACAACGTACAGTATCTCGAGTATCACAACCCGGGACTCTATTCGTACACGGTCACCTGGAAGCCCGACGCGAGCCCGTCGCTCAAGGGTACGTATGTGCTCAAGCCGACGCCCAGCAGCCAGATCCAGGGCACGATCGAGATCTCGTCGGACGATCTCTCCAACAGCATCTACGCCACGCTGGGGAACGCGAAGATCAAGAACCCCGACGGGACCTATTACCAGTTCAGCGGACTGAGCCAGTCGGGCGACGTCGTCATCGGGCCGGACATGAGCACTGGCGCGAACAACGAATGGGGCGCCTTCTTCGTCAAGTTCCTGACGGGATACATCGGCGGCTATCTCGGCGGTACGGCGACGCCGCTCAATCCTCTGCTTGGCACAACGCCGATCGACCTCAGCAAGAACTGGAATTTCGATCCGACCTTTGCCTTCGGCGGAAAGATCGCGGCAGGCAGCCCCGGCGCCGTCACCCCCTGGCAGTGGGATAGCAGCTACGGTACCGGCGTTCCCTACGACAAATACGCCGAGATCTTCTTCAACGAGACCAACTCCTACGGCAACGGCTATTCGGATGCCTTGATGAGCCTGTTCCAGCAGGGCGGGCCGCTCATCCCGGTGGGCTATACGAATTCGAGCGGCGTCCAGGCCGACGTTTCGATCATCAACATAACGCTGTTCGACGACAATGAACCTTCGTCGACGAACCAGGGCTATACGCCCACGGTTCTCTACAACTACACGGCAGGCCCCTATGTAGCGCCGCTGGAGTCGACGGGGGCGCCCAACCTCAGCCTGATCTTCGGGCTGGGACTAGGCCAGCTCCGGGTGGATCCCGAGGCCACCGTCACGCTTGGCTTCTACGCCAGCACCCAGGCCGGGTTGGCGACCTTCACCAACGTGAACATTCCCACGCAGCAGGCCATCAACCTGTCGCTTGGCGCCAATCCCCTAACGGCCACGAGCGGCTCCAGCACGATCGTCATTTCCGACCCGAATGCGGCCATGTATGCGCATGTCGGCGCGTCGGTCACGCTGAGCGGCGCCACTACCTTTGCCGGTATCGATGCCGCGGCACTGACCGGCACTTTCACGATCACGAAAATGGTCAGCGCGACCCAATACGAAATCACCGTCAGCGAGAAAGCGACGTCGAGTGCGAGCGGCGGCGGAAGCGTCGCCGGCACGGCCCTGCCGGTGCTTTATCAGACCTGGGTTTTCGATCAGAGCAGCAGCACCTTCACGCCCGGCGGCGGCGCCGCGCCCACCGGCGACACGTTGCAACTTAACGGCCTGCCCTACGACACAGGCGTGAACTGGTATCAGCTCACGGTATCCAAGGATGGCGTGTCGAGGACCTACAACCTCTATGCGGAGGCGACGGCCAATCAGGGCCTGCTCAACCCGATCTATACCGGCGCCGGTGCCAATCCCGCGTCGCTGGCCATCGACGGGTTGGCCTCGATTCCCACGGCGCCCCTGCCGGTCAACACCCAATACATCACCAGCCTCAACATCTCCGCTTTCCAGGGCGGCACTTTGTCGATGGATCCTGCGCTTCTGGCGCAGATCGTCGATCCGACGATCATTGCGGCGAATCCCGGCGTGTGGTTCACGCCCAACGCGCCTGTGCTGGGAACGCTGTCGGGCACGACCTTCACGACCTGGTCGCCGTCGACCACGGATGCCACGCCCAATTCGGCGGGTGGCCTGGGGAATGTCACCGACAACTCGCTGGCCTTCGGGTGGTGGGGCGCCGACCTCAGTTGGGTCGGATACGTCGCGGCCAATGATCTGCCGGTGCCGGGCCATACGTTGTCCGGCGATCAGGGCCAGGCCATCAAGTACTACACGAACAAGGTCGGCGGCTCGAACATCGCGAAGATCAGCGTCGAGACCGGCGGTACCTCGTACCTCGTCGTTCCCGTCACGGCCGACATCGACGGCAAGTGGGTGACGGGCCCTCAGACGTTCGGCAACGGCACCTATACGGCGCACATGACGGAGTATCTGCCGGACGGCAAGACGCAGGTCGCCAACGAGAGCAGCACTCTCACATTCACCGTGAATGCCCAGCAGCTCGACTTCGTGGGCGGGACCGGCAGTTATATCGCGCTCGACCAGGGCGGCGGCGGCACGACCGGCAACTGGATCACGCTGCAGACAGCCAACTCGAGCCTGCCGAACGGCACGCTGCTGGCCTATGCGACCGACGCGAACGGAGATCTGATCGGCCGCGACGGACAGGTCGGCGCGTCGCTGGAAGACTCGGTGCTGGCGCGCATCGGTTCGGTCGCCTTCGACAATGGTACGGTCATGGGTCAGGGCACGCAGTCGGTCTACCTGCCGGTCGGCCTGCAGCTCCACTTCGCGATCCAGACCGGCGGCAATACGATCGAGCAGCTTCCGGGCGTGGTCGTGACCGGCAGCAACTCGCTCGCGGTCAACGTCAGCGGCGCGTTCGGGGCGCTGAACCTGTCGGCGACGGTGGACAATACGCTCTCGGCCGCCGCGCAGCTCGCCCAGAGCCAGCAGCAGTACGATCAGGCCTGGGTCTATCTCACGCAGGGTTCGACGGTCGAAGTCGATGTGACGGGCAGCGCCTGGAACCTCAACACGATCCACTTCGTGAAGATCGATGTCAGTTCGACGACCGGCGAGTGGAGTGTGGGAGGCGTGGCATACGGCAACACCGATGCCTTCCGGACGGCGGTGCAGCAGAACTGGGATCCCAACTTCGCGGTGTCCGGCGGACGCGGCAACTTCAACGCGTCCACCGACTGGGCCGTCTCGAAGGGCACGGGCTACTACGCGCCCGTGCTATACACCGAGAGCGGCAACATTTTCGTCATCGGCAACGGCAATGCCGATGGCATGGATCACATCCGCATCTACGGCCAGAACACCTTCGGCTTCGAAGACCTGCTCGCCAGCCAGGGCAGCGACTTCGACTACAACGATCTCGTCATGAAGATCGCGATGGCCTGAACCGGCGCCGCCGGTTCAGTTCGTCATTCCCGCCGCGTGCATGATCGCGGCGGTGCGCTCGGCGAGCATCATGGTGGGCGCGTTGGTATTGCCGCCGATCAAGGTCGGCATGACCGAGGCGTCGACCACGCGCAGCCCTTCGACGCCATGCACCAGCAGCTTGTCGTTGACCACCGCCATCGGATCGCTGGCCGGGCCCATCTTGCAGGTCCCGACCGGGTGATAGATCGTCTCGCACTTGGCGCGGATCCACTGCTCGATCTCGGCGTCGGTCCGGGCGGCCGGACCCGGCGCCAGCTCGTCGCCGCGATAGGGATCGAGGCCCGACTGGGCGAGGATGTCGCGACCCATCTTCACGCCGGCGATCAGCGTGTCGAGGTCCTGGCGCTCGCTGAGATAGTTCGGGTCGATCAGCGGATATTCCTTGGGATCCTTGCTGCGCAGCCGGATCGTTCCCTTGCTCTCGGGCCTGAGCGTGCAGACGTGCAGGCTGTAGCCGTCCTTGTTCAGGCGCGTGCGGCCGTGATCTATGACCAGCGCCGGCAGGAAATGGAGCTGGATGTCGGGCGCGGTGAGGCCCGCACGTGTGCTCAGGAAGCCGCCGGACTCGGCGATCGGCGAGGTGCCGGGGCCCTTCTTGTTCACGACGTACTGATAGAGCGACGCCAGCTTGTTGGCGCGATCGTAGGTGTCGCGGGTCTTGCAGAACTGCAGTAGCGACGCATCGAGATGGTCCTGCAGGTTGCCGCCGACGCCGGGCAGGTCGTGGATCGGGCGGATGCCGATCGACTTCAGGTGATCGGCCGGGCCGATGCCTGACAGCATCAGGAGCTGCGGCGAGTTGACGGCGCCGCCGCACAGGATGATCTCGCGGGTGACGCGCGCGACCTCGTCGCGGCCGTTCAGCGTGTAGCGCACGCCCATGGCGCGGTTGTCGTCGAAGATGATGCGCTCGACCAGCGCGCCTGTGACAACGATGAGGTGAGCACCGCTGTTGGCGACCGCCGGCCGCAGATAGGCACTCGCCGCGCTCCAGCGCTCCTTGTTCTTCTGGGTCACCTGGTAGAGGCCGACGCCTTCCTGCTCGGCGCCGTTGAAGTCCTTGTTGCGCTTGTGGCCGGCCTGCTCGGCGGCCTTGAGGAAAGCCTCGTTGATCTTGAGGGGATCGGCCTGGTCGGCGACGTTCAGCGGTCCGCCGGTGCCGTGGAAGGCGTCGGCGCCGCGCTCGTTGTTCTCCGCCTTCTTGAAGTAGGGCAGCACGTCCTCATAGGACCAGCCCTCGTTGCCGAGCTGGCGCCAATGGTCGTAGTCCGACGCATGGCCGCGCACGTAAAGCATGGCATTGATCGCCGAGGAGCCGCCCAGCGTCTTGCCGCGCGGCCAGTACATGGACCGGTCGTTGCAGTGCTTCTGGGGCGTCGTCTGGTAGCGCCAGTTGTAAGGTGAATTCTCGCCCAGTGCCGCGAAGCCGGCGGGCATCTTCAGCATGAACGACTTGTCGGGACCGCCGGCCTCGAGCACCAGGATACGCAGCTTGGGCCTTTCCCAGGCGAGCTGAGCGGCCAGGGCGCAGCCGGCCGAGCCGGCACCGACGATGATGTAGTCGTAGAGCGAAGACATGGTCCTTCCTTCAGGGCAGCCTGTTCTCGATGACGGCGAAGAATGGTCGGCCGGATAAGGGCGACAAAATCCCGTTCGCGTCCAGTGGAAAGACGCTACGGGTAACGGAGTCGCCTACATTGCCGCCGATGGCAAACACATGACCGGGCCGAACCTCGACCACCATGTCGCAATGTCCTGCGCCGCGGTTCAGGTTTTGCAGGGTCGTGCCGCTGCCTTCGCGCGAAGCGCAGATCAGGTCGCCGACCTTCGGCGCATATCCGTCCGGCTGGTGTGGGATAAAGGCGGCGCCCGGCGTCCTGGCGCGTTCGACGATGCGCTCGACATAGATCGTGTGGCGCTGGTCGGGGCAGAAGAGATCGCGCGGCACGCCGGCGCTCGCGATGTCCCACGAGATGAACGCCGCCGACCACGGCACGTCGTTCAGCCCGCTCAGCCTGTTGCCCACGGAAGCCCAGTAGTCGGCAATACGCTGTGGCGCCTCGCGCTCCTTGATGCCGAGCTGCTCGGTCCGGGGCGGTGCGTCATTGGAATAGGTGATGACCTGCTTGCCGAAGCGGCCCCATTCGCCGACGGCCAGCAGCACCATCGAGGTCTTGGGACTGGACGACGGCGGCGGCGCTTCGGGCTTCCAGGACGACGCAGGGCAGGGGCCGAGCGGCTGCAAGTCCTTCGCCTGCACGATCGGCTTGCTGGTCGGTTGCTGCGTACAGGCGGCGGCGAGGACGAGAAGCAGGATCGCGAGGAGAGGGCGCATGTCGCAGCCTACCAGCGTCTCCCTACCAGCGCCCGACGCCGCCGATCAGGATCGTCGGCACGCCATCGGTACCGTTTTTGACGGCGACGACCTGGCTGCCCGGCCGGCGCCCGTCGCGCGGCTCGGAGACGTCGAGCCCGGCTGCCTTCAGCCGCGCCTGTGCGGCCGCGATGTCGGGCACACGCCACGAAAGGCCCCAGAGATGGTCGGGTTCGTCCGACACGCCCTTCTTCAGATCGTGTGCGATCTCGACCACCAGGTCGCCGCAGCGGAAGAAGAGCAGCCGCGCCCCCCACTTGGGATTGCTGCGGTCGAGCCGAAGATCGAGGCCGAGCCGTCCGGCGTAGAAGGCGACGGCGCGCTCGGGATTGGGCGTGCGCACGACGACATGGTCGAGGCTCGCAACCGCGGCCGCTTCGTCGACCGCGAAGGGCGAGGGTGCCTCATCCACCTTCGGCACGAGTCCGATCGCGACGCCATGGCCGGTGAGCGAGGCCTCTTCATTCGTGCGCGCGACCGGAACCGCACGCCGCTCCAGCAGGGTGGAGGCCTTCTCGAGATCGGCCGCAGCGAACACCATCGAGTGCAGGCCCGGTTCGCCTTCGGCGAAGCGCAGCCCGACATTGCCGGTGCGCAGCCGGCCGTCCGTCGCGCGGCGTCCCAGCAGCGTCTCGTAGACGCCGGCCGAGCCGCCGATGACGAGATGGTCGAGCGACGCGATCACGGCGTCAGCCGATGCGCTTCAGGTTCGCCTTGAAGTCCTGGCCGCGCTTCACGTAGCTCTCGGCGCTCATCGACAGTCGCGAGGCGTTCTCTTCGCTGAGTTCGCGAACGACCTTGGCCGGGGAGCCCAGGATCATGGACCGGTCGGGGAAGGTCTTGCCCTCGGTGACGACGGAGCCGGCGCCGACCAGGCAATCCTTGCCGATCACCGAGCGGTTTAGCACGATCGACTGGATGCCGATCAGCGAGCCGTCGCCGATGGTGCAGCCGTGCAGCATCACCTGGTGGCCGACCGTCACGTTCCGGCCGATGGTCAGCGGCGCGCCGGGATCGGTGTGCAGGACGCTCAGTTCCTGGATGTTGCTGTCGTCGCCGATCACGATCGGCTCGTTGTCGCCGCGCAGCACGGCGCCCGACCAGATGCTCACGCGCTCGCCCAGGACGACCGACCCGATGATCGTGACGCCTTCCGCGATGTAGCAGGAGGCCGGAATCACCGGCACGCGGTCGTTCAGCTGATAGATGGCCATGTCGAATACTTCCTATGAGGATCGGCTTTCGGTCTACACCACTTCCAACGTATCGTCTTGCCGACGTGCAGGCCGGTCTGCAAGGCGGGCCGAACCCATCGGGTCGAGACGGATGATGGACCTATCATGATCGCTCGCATGCTCCGGCTGTCGCTCGGGATGACTTGTCTTGTCCTGTCGGTGACTGTCGGCCACGCCGACAACCGAGCCGATCCCCTGCAAGCGCTGAGAAACGCCGCAGGAGAGAACGATCCAGAGGCGCAATACTCCCTGGCGATGGAGATTCTTAACTACTGCCGGCCTACCAAGGAGCAGCAGGACGAGGCGATCGGGTGGCTTCGCGCCGTGGCCGACAGACCGGGCGGCGGCCAACCCTCCGCAAAAGCGCAACTCAGATTGGGCAGGCTCTATGACGCCGGCAGATACGCTCGAAAAGACACCGACGAGGCCCTGCGTTGGTACAGGCGGGCAGCAGACAATCTCGTCGTTGAAGCGATGCTGCGGCTCGCTGACGTCCACCTGCCGAGGAACGGTGCGCCGTCGCCGGATTCCACAGAAGGCGTCCAGTGGGTGCAAAAAGCGGCACACCATGGCTCGCCCGAGGCGGAGAACTGGCTGGGAGTGCTCTATGCACGCGGGCAGGCCGTGCCTCGCGACTATGCGGAGTCGCGCACATGGTTCCTCAGGTCGGCGCCCGTCATGCTCCGTGGCTCTTGTCGTCCCGATAGGTGGGACCGCTCGCGCTTCGGCAACTGCCTTGCCGCGGAGTATCTCGGCACCATTTTCGCCGAAGGGTTGGGAACGCCGCAGAATGACGATGCGGCGCGCTTTTGGTTCGAAGCGGCCTCCAAGAAGTATTCGCCCTATTCGGACTATTCGCTGGGCATGATGTACGAGCACGGAAAGGGCGTTCCCGTGGATATCGCCAAGGCGCTCGTCCACTACCGTGCATCGGCGCAAAGGAATTTCGGCCTCGCGCAGTACAGGCTTGGACTTGCGTATTTGCGTGGCGATGGCGTCCCCGCCGATCAGATCGAGGCCCTCAAATGGTTCGCGCTCGCTATTGGACAGCCACTCAGGGCGATCTCATTGCCCGGGCAAGTTGGCCGGAGTCGCGAGTCGAATAGCGAAAGCAATCGGGACCATTGGATCTTCGTGGGAAGCTGAATGCGGCAGCCTACGACGATGCCTTTGCCAAAGCTGTCGAACTCTCCACGACGCTGGATCCTCAGGAACTTGCGAAGGTGGAGGGCTCAATATGGACGTCCGGCATAGGTCGTCCTGAACCGCCGGGGCATCCGCCGCTGGCGCCACCCTGCCGCCCGCAGCGATAGGCATTCGCCTTCCGTTTACGTAACGCCGTATTGACGTTTACGTAAACGTCAACTACCACTTTGCCATCATGCCCGTCGCCGCCACTTCATCGGCCCAGACGCCTTCGCTGCGCGATGCGCAGCGCATCTACAGCATCGCCGAACTGTCGCGCGAGTTCGCGATCACGCCCCGCACGATCCGCTTCTACGAGGATGAGGGGCTGATCAAGCCGCGCCGGCAGGGCACCACGCGCCTCTACACGGCCGGCGACCGGACCCGGTTGAGCTGGATCCTGCGCGGCAAGCGCCTGGGCTTCTCGCTCGCCGAGATCCGCGAGCTGCTGGACCTCTATCAGGTCGACCGCACCGGCCTGCAGCAACTGCGCGAGCTGCTGCGCCGTTGCCAGGTCCACATCGCCGATCTGGAGCGCAAGCGCGCCGATCTCGACCAGCACATCGGCGAATTCAAGGAAGTCGAAACACAAGTGAGCGCCGAGCTGAAGCAGCGCGGCCTCGATCCGGAAAGCGACTAATCAAAGTTCGACAGGGAGGAAGCCATGGCCGTCTACAAGGCCCCCATCAAGGACATCCAGTTCGTTCTGAACGAAGTGCTCGACGTGTCGAGCCTGGCCAAGCTGCCGGGCTACGAGGACGCGACGCCGGACACGATCCACGCCATCGTCGAGGAGGCCGCCAAGCTCTGTGAGAACGTGCTGTTCCCGCTGAACCGCACCGGCGACGAGGAAGGCTGCCATTACGAGAACGGCGTGGTGCGTACGCCCAAGGGCTTCAAGGAAGCTTATAAGCAGTTCGCCGAAGGCGGCTGGACGGCCGTGACCTGCGATCCCGAGTTCGGCGGACAGGGTCTGCCGGCGACGGTGGGCTTCGCGCTGCAGGAGATGTTCACCGCCTCGAACCAGGCCTTCGCGATGTATCCCGGCCTGAGCCACGGCGCCTACGAGGCGCTGTCGCGCCACGGGTCGGACGCGCTCAAGAAGAAGTACCTGCCCAAGCTCACCGATGGTACCTGGACGGGCACGATGTGTCTCACCGAGCCTCATTGCGGCACCGACCTCGGCATGCTGCGCACCAAGGCCGAGCCGCAGGCCGACGGCAGCTACTCGATCACCGGCACCAAGATCTTCATCTCCGCCGGCGAGCACGATCTCGCCGAGAACATCCTGCACCTCGTTCTTGCGCGCCTGCCGGATGCGCCGGGCGGCACCAAGGGCATCTCGCTCTTCCTCGTGCCGAAGTTCCTGCCGAAGGAAGACGGCAGCATCGGCGAGCGCAACGGCATCCGCTGCGGCGCGGTCGAGCACAAGATGGGCATCAAGGCCAACGCGACCTGCGTGATGAACCTCGACGGCGCCAAGGGCTGGCTGGTCGGCGAGCTCAATCGCGGCATGCCCGCGATGTTCGTGATGATGAACGCCGCCCGTCTCGGTGTCGGCATGCAGGGCCTCGGCATCGCCGAGACCTCGTTCCAGAGCGCCCTGGCCTATGCCCGCGACCGCCTGCAGGGCCGCTCGCTGACGGGGCCGAAGAACGCTTCGGGCCCGGCCGATCCGATCATCGTGCATCCTGATGTGCGCCGCATGCTGATGATCCAGAAGTCATTCACCGAGGGCGCCCGCGCGCTCGCGCTGTGGGTCGGCATGCTGATCGACGAAGCGCACTCGCATCCTGACGCCGCGACGCGCGAGGCGGCCGACGACCTCATCCAGATGCTGACGCCGATCATCAAGGCCTACTTCACCGACATGGGCAGCGAGTGCGCCAACCTCGCGGTGCAGACCTATGGCGGCCACGGCTTCATCCGCGAGAACGGCGTCGAGCAGTTCGTCCGCGACGCCCGCATCACCCAGCTCTACGAAGGCACCAACGGCATCCAGGCGCTCGATTTGGTCGGCCGCAAGCTGCCGATGAAGGGCGGCGCGGCCGCACAGCGCCTGCTGGGCGAGATCTCCTCGTTCGTCGCCAAGAACAAGGGCGACGAGAAGATGAAGGAGTTCGTCGAGCCGCTCGAGAAGGCGCTGGGTCGCGTGCAGGACTCCGCGCTGTTCCTGATGCAGAACGCCATGAAGAACCCGGACGAGGCGGGCGGTGCGGCGACCGACCTGCTGCGCCTGATGGCGCTCACGGCGATGGCCTTCATGTGGAACCGCATCGTCGTCGCCGCGCACAAGGGACTGGCCGCGGGCAACGACAACAGCTTCTACGAGACCAAGCTCGCGACCGCGCGCTTCTTCATGGCGCGCGTGCTGCCGCAGACCGTGTCGCTCAACCATCAGATCAAGGCCGGCGCCTCGACCCTGATGGCGCTGCCGGCCGACGCGTTCTGAAGTCGGTCCTCGCCTACACGGCAGCGGCGTTTCTCGAGATCGCCGGCTGCTTCGCCTTCTGGGCCTGGCTGAGGCTCGGCGCCTCGGCCTGGTGGGTGGCGCCGGGCGTCGTGGCGCTCGGCCTGTTCGCTTGGCTGCTGACCTTCATCGACTCCGATGCGGCGGGTCGGGCTTACGCGGCCTATGGCGGCGTCTACATCGCCGCGACGCTCGTCTGGCTTTGGGCGGTCGAGGGCACGCGGCCCGATCGCTGGGACATCACCGGCGCGATCGTCTGCCTGATCGGCGCCGGCATCATTCTTTTCGCCCCGCACCGCGCGACGGGCTAACCTCGGGGCGTTGTCCAATAAACGCCTGAGGAAATCGCCCCATGTCCGCACCGCACGTTCTCGCCGAAGTCAAAGACGGTATCGGCTGGCTGACGCTCAACCGGCCTGAGTCGCTGAACGCGCTGTCGATGGAGATGCGTGACCTGCTGGTCGAGCACAGCGCGAAGTTCGAGAAGGACCCGGCGGTGCGCTGCGTGGTGATCCGCGGCGCCGGCACACACTTCATGGCGGGCGGCGACATCCGTGGCTTCCACAAGTCGCTGACCGAGGACAAGGAGGCCCATCTCGCCGGCTTCGAGATGAGGGTCGTGAAGGCCCATCAGGCGATCTACCAGATCCGCCGCATGAACAAGCCGGTGCTGGCCTCGGTGCAGGGCGCCGCCGCGGGCTTCGGCCTGTCGCTGATCCTGAACTGCGACCTGGCCATCGCCTCCGACGATTCGTTCTTCACCTTGGCCTATCGCCACATCGGCCTCAGCGCCGACGGCGGCGCGACCTACTTCCTGCCGAGGGTGGTGGGCGAGCGGAAGGCGCTGGAGATCGCACTGCTGGGCGAGCGCTTCACCGCCGAGGAGGCCAAGGCCAACAACATCCTGAACTGGGTGGTCCCGAAGGATCAGCTCGCCGCCGAGACCGAGAAGATGGCCCGCAAGCTGGCCGACGGTCCGACCTATGCGCTGGGTGTCGCCAAGAAGCTGATCCGCAACTCGTTCGACAATAGCTGGGACGAGCATTCCCATCGCGAGGCCGAGGGGCTCGCTGCCTGTGCCGCTACCGAGGACCATTTCGAGGGCCTCAGCGCCTTCCTCGAAAAGCGGAAGGCGAAGTTCAAGGGGCGTTGATCGACCGCTAACGAAGGCCGGCTGAGGGGCGTCCGCGGAGGACGCCCCGTCGGGACCGGATTTAGCGACCCTTCCAGTTGGGCTTGCGCTTCTCGGCGAAGGCCTTCGGGCCCTCGACCGTGTCCTCGCTGTTCGCCATGGCGACGAAGGCGGGGTAGGTCTGGTTGCGCATGCCGATCTCGAGCGACGGCTGGTCGAGCGAGCGCATGACGACTTGCTTGGTGGCGCGAACCGACATCGGCGAGCATTCGAGGATCTGGGCGGCCCACTTCTTGGCCGACGCCATCAGCTCGGCGTGCGGCACCACCTCGGTGACGAAGCCCAGCTCGTAGCCTTCCTTGGCCGGGACATGGCGGCCCGTCAGCATCATACCCATGGCCTTCTTGAGCGGGATCATGCGGGAGAGGCGCTGCATGCCGCCGGCGCCGGCGGCCAGGCCCACGCGCGGCTCGGGCAGGGCGAACTTGGCCTGGTCGGAGGCGATGATGATGTCGCAGGCCAGCGCGATCTCGAAGCCGCCGCCCATGGCGATGCCGTTCACGGCGGCGATCACCGGCTTGTCGAGGTCGAAGCGGTTGGCGAGGCCGCCGAAGCCCTTGGCCGGATGGACCGGGCGCTTGCCGGTCTTGGCCTGAATCTCGGCGTGGTACTTGAGGTCGTTGCCGGCGCAGAAGGCCTTGTCGCCGGCGCCGGTGATGATGGCGACCCACAGCTCCGGGTTGCTCTGGAACTCGTCGAAGGCCTCGACCAGCTCCTGGTTCGCCATGGGGTGGCAGGCGTTGTAGACCTCCGGCCGGTTGATGGTGACGATCATCAGGCGGCCGTCGGTCTCGACTTTGCTGTACTGGCCCATGGCTATCTCCTCCGTAATTCGTGAACGGCGATTTACCGTCCAAAATGCCGCGGTGAAAAGCCGGACGATGCCACCTATCTGCATCGTGAAATGACAAATCCAGTCTTCAGATACGCCGCCGGCGGCCTCGCCGGGGCGCTGGCCGTGCTGTTGGCCAATCTCACTTACGCTGAGACCTTAAACCAGAATCTTCAAATCGCGCCCCAGGCGCCACAACCGCTTGTGGTTGGCAAGGACGGCGGAATGACCCCGGCGGAGCGGCCTCGGCCCGTCCAGATCGCTCAGGCCAAGAAGCCGCTGCCGGGCATCAAGCCCGCGGAGCCGCCGGCCACGGCAGCCGAGATCGTGGGCAAGATGCTCGCGCCGGGGGCATCCAATCCGGACGTGCCTTTGCCGCACCCCGATCTGGCGGAAAAGTTCGCTGACAGGACTGATGTCCAGGGTCCGTTGAAGGGCGCCACGCCCTACGGCCGGGGAGAAACCGGCGGGGGCATCCTGGGCTTCCGGGTGCCCATTCCGGTGGATCGCAGGGACACCGGCGGAACCACTACATCTAGTTCCGCGGCCCCGGCCGCAGGAATGCCCGCGGAAGGGGCTGCGAAGGCCCGATAAGCTGCACTGTGGCGTCCGGGTCACAGGTCGTGGAGGAGTCGGCGCAGGGGGGAGGCGGCTGGTTGCACCGCACCAGTGGTGGTGTGTATATTCCGCCGAGTTGGTGGTTTAGACGGTCCGCCGACGATGAATAGACCCAGTTTTCAGTCCGCAAGTATCAAGAACGAGGGGAAGAACTCATGAAGAAGGCTCTTCTGGCGGCCGCCGCCATTGTTGCGCTGCCGGTGGCTGCGCAGGCGCAGGCCCCGCAGCCGGGCATCTACATTGGTGCCGAGGGCGGCATCAACTGGCTGACGAACTTCACGGCGAACACGAACATCCCGGCGTTCCCGACGGTGAGCGTGACCCCGCAGCTGGGCTGGATGGCTGGTGGCGTGATTGGCTACGACTTCGTCGGCCCGCGCGTTGAGCTGGAAGGCATCTATCGCTGGAACCCGACGAACGTCGGCGTCCCGGGCACCGCGGTGAACAACCAGGTCGGTCAGCTCGGCATCATGGCGAACCTGATGTACGACTTCATGCCGGGTTCGGTGATCACGCCGTACATCGGCGCTGGCGCCGGTCTGGGCCTGGTCGACGGCAACTCGTCGCTGTCGAGCACGGTGTTCGCCTATCAGGGCATCATCGGTCTCGGCTGGAACGCCGACACGAACTTCCGCGTGAACCTGGACGGCCGCTACTACGGCACGTCGAACCCGACCGTGAACGGCGTGGGTTGGACGAACAACAACTTCAGCATCATGCTGGGCCTGCAGCTCAAGTTCGGTGCGGCTCCGGTCGCCCCGCCGCCGCCGGCTCCGGTCGTTGCTCCGCCGTCGTTCATGGTGTTCTTCGACTGGGATCGCTCGAACCTGTCGGCCCAGGCTCTGAACACGATCAAGCAGGCTGCCGGCGCGTACAAGTCGAAGGGTAACGCCCGCATCACGGCGACCGGCCACACCGACACGTCTGGCACCGAGGCCTACAACATGGCGCTGTCGCTGCGTCGCGCCAACGCCGTCAAGGA